>CAJDTU010000030.1_pt1 | contig 73538 bp, 65 predicted proteins | sample 7389901 | NCBI WGS metagenome assembly CAJDTU01 (sample SAMEA7055649, study PRJEB34461) | soil metagenome | biome: terrestrial ecosystem; feature: Peninsula; material: soil | place: Antarctica | collected 2016
GCGGTGCCGGTGGTCGAGGCGCAGCCAGCGGCGTGGGCATCGGCGACGGCAGTGGCGGCGCAGGCGGAGACGGTTGCTGCGGCGGCGGCGGCGGCGGCTATGGCGGCGGCGGTGGCGGCGGCGGCGGCGGTGGCGCCGACGGTGGTGGCGGTGGCGGTGGCAGTACAGGTCCGGCCGGCTCGGTGTACTCGGTATCCGCGAATAGAGGCATCCCGCGTGCCGCTGGCGGCGACGGCTCGGTTGTGATCACCATTCTTCACTAGTCTGTCGTCTTACGACCACGCGGAAGGCTCGCTTACCGCGCACCCCGCTTAGACAAGGACCGCTCTCCGAGCGGTCCTTTTGAATTGGGACTGTTCATGGCCAGCGCTGTCATGAGCGCAGCGGCCGTCGCGATTGTGATCATGGGCTGTCGTGCACAGTCCCAAGGCCGACGGACGCGAGCACCAGCGCGACAACTCCCGCTATGCGCAGCAGCAGCCAGCGCCCGGTCACGAACCTCAGATACCAGGTCTGCACCAACAAGTAGACCGCTACCCCTCCGAACAAGAGCCCGACAACCGCCGCATCGGCAGTTCAATGCGGATGTGCGATCACCTTCTCGTTGGCGACCGCGATCGCGATCAGGGCCCCGACCACCACGAACAGCCCGTTCATCGCCAACCGTGCCGCCAGGATGGGGTTCTTCGTCTCGTCCGCATGACAGCCAACGACATGATCGTCGCGGCAGCGCTAACCGGGCACGGGTTGGCGTGGGTTCCCGACGATGCCGTCGGCGAGCACATCGCCCCCGGGCGCCTTGTCTCGGTGCTGGATGACTGGTCGCAGACCTTTCCCGGATACCACCTGTACTACGCCAGCCGCAGTTCTTCTCCTGCGTTGGCCCTTGTTGTCGGGGCCTTGCGTCAAGCGCACGGATAGCGACCCGAACGTCTGCCTCGCTCAATCGCGAAGGACTTCAACGGGTCGATCAGCGTCATTCGAATCCGTACGTCGCCGTCTCCTCGGCTACCGCGCGCAGCCCCGTTCAATTCTGAAGCCGGACCAATTCAGCCGAGCAAGCCCCGTCCGAACTACCAGGCCTCACACGGCGAACGCTCGTGCTAAACCCGGTTTTTCGTTCCACTGCGCCTCGAACCCCAATACACAAGCGCCTGGTGGATCATTTTCATTCTCGCGCTTACCTTTGTCTTGGGGCTCGCTGCATCGCAGAGGCCGATCATGGTGAGGAACCGACGCGAGTTTAGTAGCCGAAATGCCGGCGCTCAGCATTGCTCCATTCAGGTGCCGCCCAGCGGCCAGACCCAGGCGATCAACGGCACGGCCACAACGATCACGATCACGGACAACGGAAGCCCCAACCGCCAGTAATCGCCGAAGCGATATCCGCCCGGCCCCATGACCAGCGTATTGCACTGATGTCCGATCGGGGTGAGAAAATCGCAGGCTGCGCCAACGGCGACCGCCATGAGGAAGGGGTCGGGAGCAAGCCCGAGCGTCGTCGCGAGGCTGGCACCGATCGGCGCCATGACGAGCACGGTGGCGGCATTGTTGAGGAAGGGTGTCACCGCCATCGCCACGACCATCATCAGCGCCAGCGCCCCGAGCGACGGCAGGGCGCCGGTCGCAACGGACAGCCAGCCGGCGATCAGTTCGGTGCCGCCCGTGGTGCGAATCGCCTCGCTCACCGGGATCAGCGCACCGAGCAGGATCAGGATCGGCCATTCGATCGCCTCGTAGGCTTCTCGCAGGCTCAGGGTGCCGAACAGGAGAAGAAGAACCGCTGCCCCGAAGAACGCGATCGCGACCGGCACGAGCTTGAGCGCGACCAGAATCATGGCGGCGGCGAGCACGACGACCGGCACGAGTCCCTGTCTTCCCCGGCCGAGCCGAAGATCACGCCCGGCCAGGGGCAGGCAGCGCAACTCGCCGAGCGTGTCCGGAAGATGATCCAGCCCTCCCTGCAGGACGATGACGTCGCCCGGGCGAAACTTGAGCGATCGCAGGCGATGCGTAATGCGCTCGCCGCTGCGACTGACCGCGAGCAGGTTGGCCTGATAGCGCTCTGACAACCGGATCTGCGCGGTGGAGCGGCCCACGAGGAACGAGTCGCCGGTCACCACTGCTTCGATGACTCCGGTCTCCTCGGAGGGAGTTTCCTGGGCAGCCTTGCTTTCGTCTGCCGCCAACTCGAGCTTGCCCTGCGCGATTACCCTCTCCAGGGCCGTTGGCTCCCCCTCCAGCAAAAGCACGTCGCCCGCATTCAGCGTCCAGTGTGCGGCGGGCGTGTAGCGGCGAAAGCGTTCGCGGATAATCGTTGCGACGTTGACCTCGCCCTCGCCCAGCGCCTCCAGTTCGGCCACCGTCTTGCCCACCGTGGGCGAATCGGCCCCAACGCTTGCCTCGGCCGTATAGCCCTCGATGTTGAAGGCGGCGTCCATCGAGGCCGTCCCTTTGCGGGCCGGTGGCAGCAGGCGATAGCCGAAGGCAAGGAACGTGACTCCCGCCAGGGCGAGCCCCAGGCCCACCGGCAGGAAGTCGAACATGTGGAACGGCTCGCCGCTGATCTCCTTTCGCATCTGCGAGACGATGATGTTCGGGGAAGTGCCGATCAAGGTCATGAGGCCGCCGAGCAGCGACCCAAAGGACATGGGCATGAGGAGCGACGACACCGACGTGCCTGTCCGGCGCGAGAGCTGAAACGCCACCGGGATCAGCATCGCCAGGGCGCCGATGTTTTTCACGAAGGCCGACAGCACGGTCACGGCTCCGACCAGCCCCAGCACTTGCGTCCGGGTTGAGGTCAGGTAAGGACCGACCCAACGCAGCACGATGTCCACGACGCCGGAGCGCGCGACAGCTGCGCTTACCAGCAAAGCACTGGCAACGATGATGACGACGTCGTCGCTAAAGCCCGCGAATGCCCTGTCTGGCGGAACGATGCCGGCCGCGACCGACGCGAGGAGCGCGAGGAGGGCGACCAGGTCGTAGCGCAGCCGGCCCCATACGAAGAGCGCCATCATCACGATGACGATCGCAAACGCAAACGCCTGATCGAGCGTCATCGTGCATCGTCAGGCGCATCGGTCTTGATCGAGCGACGCCGATGCGGGTCGGCGATCTCGCGCAGCGCTTCGCTGGTCAGGCGGGAATCTCGTTCCAGCCTCCCCAGGTCACTGAGCGCGACGATGCCCGAGAGCTTTCCGTTCTGGTCGAATACCGGGAGCCGACGTACCTGGCGCTCGCTCATCTCGCGAAACACTTCCTGGACGGTATCTTCCTCGCGGCAGGTAAAGAGCGTGGACGACATCACCTCGGACACCGGCAGTGTGGTGCTGTCGCGACCTTCGACAACGACCCGGAGGATGATGTCGCGGTCCGTCAGGATGCCTGCAGGCTCGTCGTCGGTGCCGATGAGCACCGCCCCGATGTCGCCTTCGGCCATTTTCGTGGCGGCCTCCTGAACGGTGGCATCGGGCGACACCAGTTCCACGCCGCGACTCATGACGTCCGCAATCTGCATTCACGCCTCCGAATAGCGCCGGTCGGACCGGGGGAGAGGAAGTGTACCCTGCGCGGCGCGCGGAATTTCGAAACGCTCGCGCCCGCCGCGATGTTCGAAACGCTCGCGCCCGCGAGGGCCTTTCTCAACCGCGCCGCCAATTTGTTCTCGCACCGAGTAATTGCAGGTACAATCATTCGCATGGACACTCAGGAACGCGCTTTCGCGCCGGTTGCCGGCATCCCCGGCGGCTGTACCAACTTCAAATTGCGGCAACTGACGCGCCGAGTCACCCATGAGTACGATCTCGAGATGGGCAAGGCGGGCCTGAAGACCACGCAGTTTTCGCTCCTTTCATATGCGCTGCAATTGGGGCCGGTTCGCCCTGGAGACCTCGCGCGGGCCATGACCATGGATGCGTCGACCATGACGCGCAATCTGAGGCCGCTGATCGACGCCGGGTGGCTCGAACTTGCTGCCGGAGCGGACGGTCGTACACGCACCATCACGATCACCGAGGCTGGCCGTGAGAAGCGGGCGCAAGCCCTGCGATGCTGGAAAGTTGCGCAAAAGCGGCTCCAGCAGCGGCTCGGCGTGCGGCGCGTGCTGGCGCTGCATGCGCTGATCGATGAGTCGCTCGCCTGTCTCTCCGAGCACCCTCCGGAGGGCGATGATGAATAGGGCGGTCTCGCTGAACGCAGGTCCGAAGCGCTGGGCCGGATGGCCGGTCCTGCTTGCAGCCGCCGGCGCCTATGCGCTCACGATGGGCACGCGCCAGACGATGGGCCTTTTTCTCAGCCCCTTGAATACATCGACCGGCCTGGGTGTCGGCTCGATCAGCCTCGCGTTCGCCTTCGGTCAGTTGTGGTGGGGCTTGACTCAACCCTTCGCCGGCGCAATGGCCGACCGGTTGGGCGCCGGCCGGGTGTTGCTGGCCGGCGTGCTGCTCGTGGCGCTGGGCACCTTCATCACCCCATTCATGACGAGCACGGCGGGGCTGATCCTCGCGATCGGCATCCTGGCCGCGGGAGGGGCGGGCATGGCTGGGCCGGCCGTCCTGATGGCCACGACCGTGCGACTGCTTCCCGATGAATGGCGCGGCATGGCCACCGGTATCGTGAACGCGGGCGGCTCGTTCGGCCAGTTCGCGATGGCGCCGATCGCCGGCGCGCTGATGGTCGGTTATGGCTGGGCGAACGCAATGCAGGTGCTGGCAGTGATCGTGCTGCTTGCCTTGCCCGCCGCATTCGTGCTCAAGGGAAGCGCCTCGCCGGCTGCGGCGACGGCAGAACAGAAGCCGGTTCGCACCCGCGAGGTCTTGCGCACGGCGCTGCGCGATCCGAGCTATCTGATGCTGAACGCCGGCTTCTTCGTCTGCGGTTTTCACGTTGCCTTCCTCGCGACCCATCTGCCCGGCGTGATCGCAGCCTGTGGCTTGCCGGTCGAGTTTGCCGCCTGGTCGCTCGCCATGCTCGGGCTGTTCAACATCGTAGGCAGCATCGCCATGGGATGGGCGATCGGACACTGGCGGATGAAGACGCTGCTGTCGCTCCTCTATGTCAGCCGGGCGCTGGCTGTCGTTGTGTTCCTGCTGGCGCCCAAGACCGGGCCGGTCGTCCTGGCCTTTGCCGGCATGATGGGGCTCACCTACCTGTCCACCGTGCCGCCGACTGCGGGGCTGGTCGCGCGCTTCTTCGGCACCTCCAACATGGCCACCCTGTTCGGCGTGGTCTTGCTCACGCACCAGGTCGGCGGTTTCCTCGGCGTCTGGCTGGGTGGCAAAGTGTTCGAGCTGACCGGCAGCTACAACTGGCTCTGGTATATCGACATCCTGCTCGCAGTTAGGGCGGCGCTCGTTCATCTGCCGATCAGGGAGGAAAGGCTGGTGCGGGTGCCGGCGTAGGCAGGGCCCGTGCCTTCGAGTCCTCCGGGTCGCGCCGCCTGCGCTACGAAAGTTTGCTACCAGCGCCGCCGGCAAAAAGGAATCAAGCGCAAGCCAATGTTCGGGCGCCTGCCCAGCGGGCAGGCAGAAACGCAGTTCAGGTGATGGATGCGCACGTGATCTACCCTATTGTGCGGTCGGCCCTGCAGGGCTGGTCGGCGGTCCCGCAGGCGGTTTCTTCCCCCGCCTTTCGAACTCCTTGCTCAGTCGCAGGAGGTCCTCGTCGGACAACTCATCCAGATTCACCATCTCGTTGCGTGCCCCCTCGATGGCGCACAGTAACTCGTCGATCTTCAGTTGCATCACCTTGGTGTCCCGGTTTTGCGTGTTCTGGATCAGGAACACCATCAGGAACGTGATGACCGAGGTCCCGGTATTGATGACCAGTTGCCAGGTATCGGAGTAACCGAACAGCGGTCCGGTCACCGCCCAGACAATGACCACGAACAACGCGAGGACGAAGGTCCATGGAGCCCCCACCAGGTTGGAAGCTGCAACCGAAAACTTGTGAAACACGTTCGCCACGTTCCTCTCGCGCCAAGGTAGAAAAAAAACGGCCAGGCCCGCCCCCGCCGGCAAGGCCTGCTTGAAGGTGGGGCGGACCACCCCCATCTTCAAGCCATGAACGAAACCAGATCCACATCATCCCGGGCGATTTTGCCCGTGATCCACACGCTTGCTCAACTGCTCGAGCGACTCGAGTACAGCAAGGTTCCGGTGGGCGCCGAGCAGTATCGATCGGTGGTCACGCGCCTTGCGAATGCACTGGAGGACATCGAGCCCAATGCATCGCTGCGCGCATTGCTCGACGCGCATCCGGCTGCTGCCGAGTTGTACGAGAATATGAACTATCAGCATGCCGGGTTGTGCCGAGCACCCCTCGATGTCTCGCTATCGACCGAGTCGCGGGCAAAAGACGCGATCGCGCGAGCCATGCGCAGCGCAAGAGCCGCCGCTTCGAAGGATTAGAGACGGCTTACACTCTGGGCGACGGGCGCCAAACCCTCGACCGGAGGCGCTCATGCGGCCGCTTTTTGTTGGAACTCTTCTGGCTATTGCCGTGACTTCGCCTTCGTTTGCAAGCGGTCTGCAGGTCGAGGAGATTACTCTTGCCAAGCTACAGAAAGCACTGGCCGACGGCCAGGTGAGCTGCCATGAGATAGTCGCGGCGCACCTCGCGCGGGTCAAGGCCTACGATCACGAGGGTCCCAGGCTGAATGCGATCCTCGCGCTCTCGCCGAGTGCGCTGTCGGATGCCGATGAACTCGATCGTGCCTTCGCCAGATCCGGGCCGGCGGGGCCACTGCATTGTGTGCCGGTGATCCTGAAAGACAACTTCAACACGAAAGACCTGCCCACGACAGTCGGCTCGGCCGCGCTCGCCGGCATGCGGCCGACCAGGGATGCCTTCGTCGTCGACAAGCTGCGAAAGGCCGGCGCGGTAATCATCGGCAAGGCCAATCTGCACGAGTTCGCCGCATCGGGCACGACTGCCAGTTCGCTGGGCGGCCAGACGCTCAATCCCTACGATCTCACGCGCACGCCCGGCGGTTCGTCGGGCGGTACGGCGGCCGCGGTGGCGGCGAGCTTCGTGGTGCTGGGCACGGGGTCGGACACCGTCAACTCGATCCGCTCCCCGGCTTCGGCAACGAACCTCGCAGGCGTTCGCCCGACCCGCGGGCTCCTGAGCCGGTCCGGCATTGCGCCCGTTTCTGAAACTCAGGATGCGATCGGCCCGATCGGACGTACCGTCGAGGATGTCGCGCGCATGCTCGAGGTGATGCAGGGCTACGACCCGGAAGACCCGGCCACGGCGGCCAGCAAGGGCCGGGCGGCATCCAACTATCTGTCCTTCCTCGATGAGAAAGGCATGGCTGGCGCGCGGATCGGCGTGCTTGAGCAGATGTTCGGGGCCGGGCCCGAGCACCAGAAAGTGAACGCCGCCATGGCAAAGGCAATCGAGATCATGCGCAAGGCCGGCGCCGAGATCGTGCGGATCGATGAGCCCGAACTCGACGCCGCGAAGATCGGCAAGGAAAGCGATGTTCAGAAATACGAGTTCAAGGCGCTCATGAACGCCTATCTCGCGTCGATCCCCAGTGCACCGCAAAACACCGTTTCCGGAATTATCGCCTCCGGCAAGTACCACAAGGCGACTCTCGACAAGTTCCTGAAGGAGGCAGACGCAGTCGAGAACGACATGCAGGATCCGGAATACAAGCGGCGCCTGGAGCGCAACGCCAGGACCCGGGCGGCGGTCGACAGGGTGATGGACAGCAACCGCCTCGATGTCCTCGTTTATCCCCTGCAGAAGCGGCTGGTCGTGCCGCTAACGGAGACGAACCAGGCGGAGCGCAATGGTCATCTGGCATCGGTCACGGGTCTTCCGGCGCTCGATATCCCGGCCGGCTTCTCGAGCCCCACCGCAGACGCGCCGCTCGGTGTGCCGATCGGCATGGATCTTCTCGGACGCGCCTGGAGCGAGCCGACGCTGTTGCGGATCGGCTACGCATTCGAGCAGATTGCAAAAATCCGCAGGCCGCCGGCCAGCGCGCCCGCTCTGCAGCCCTAGATCCAGTAGCCTTTGCGGCCGTGCGCCGTATGCAGGCGCGTCTCGTAGTCCCGGTCGAGCGGCAAGTCCGGGTTGTATTCCGGGCTGTCCTTGATCGCCTCGCCGGTCAGCGTGGTGAAGACTTTCGAGTCGGTCCAGTCGATCCGGTCGATCCAGTGAGTAGCGATGAGCACCCGCTTGCCGAGGACTCGTCGTCGAACACGAAGTCTTCGACGTGGCCGATGGTGTCGTCGGTGGCCTGGATATCGTAGCCGTTCACCTTGCTGGTGCTGCGCAGGTGAACGTCTTCTTCCGATACGGTGTTCTCGCGCGCCGCCACTTCGCGCTCGATCGGCATGGCCTCAATGGCCGGCATGGTCGGGTACAAGCCGCCCGCCCAAAGGCCGGGGCCACCCCAGTACATCGGGTAGCCGTAGTAGCCGAGGTAGCTGTGCTCGAACTGACGGGATACGGGCTTGTGCGTATCGACAGCGGGACTGTTCTTCACTTGCTCGCGGGTGAGCGACACGTCGACGACGCTACGATCGGTCATTGGTTGCTTGACCGAGTACGGTGATATCAGGACATCGCGCCCGGTAAACCAGGTGCCGGTGTTGACTACGAGATAGCGAATGGTCCACTTGTCGTCGTCGAAATACGCTTCCTTTACGCTGCCGATTTCGCCGTCGGTGGCGCTGACGGTGGCTCCGTCAAGACTGCTGATACTGCGCAACATGATGATTCCTCCTGGGTTCCCCCTGAATCAGGTCGGTGAGCAATCGACGTTCCGGCCTCAGCCGGTCAGTTCGACCGCTCCGGGCTGGAAGCCGGGTGTCCGGCCGGTCGTTTGCCGCAGGGGGCAGCCATCTGGCCGCCGAAGAGCATGATGATTGCGAAGATCCAACTCCACAACACCGCGGCGACAACGCCGGCCAGCGAGCCGTAAACCAGGCTGTATCGAGCCCAGTCGTGCACGTAGCCGACAAACAGGGGGCGCACCACGTAGAAGAGACTCGTCGCGACTGCCGCCCCGATGCCAGCGTCGCGCCAGTCCGGCCGCAAGCGAGGCACGAAGCGGTAGGCCAGCAACAGCGCCAGGAGCAGCAGGAAGGCCGGAATCAGGACGACCACCTGATCGATGATCCAGTCGCCACCGGAGAAGGCGCGATCGAGTTGCGTTCCAGTGAGGCGCAACAGGATCGGCGCGATGAGGGCAATCAGAAAGAGCGCGCCCACCGTCGAGAACATCATCAGGCGCACGAAAATCCGCTTCACCAGTCCTGGATGCTCCTCGGCGCCGAAGGCCACGTTCAGGCCGCGCGCAAGCGCGCCGAATACCAGCGTGCCGGTCCAGAAAAGCGGAAGAATGAAGAACCGGCCGCTGCCATGCGCCACTCCTAATGCAGTGGTGACGGTCGCCTCGATCTCCTCCGGCCCGTTGGGAAGATAGGCGCTCAGGTAGGGTGTCGCCTTCGACACCGCCCATGCCGGGTCCACGAAGAACGAGGCGATCCAGCCCAGCACAAGCAGCAGCGGAAAGAGCGACAGCAGGCTGTAATAGGCGATGGCAGCGGCCCAACTGGGGCCGTCGTCGCGCAGGAAGCCCTTCGTCGCGCCCACGAGCACATTTGCAGACGAGCGCAAGCGCTGCGACAGCGAGCCGAGGAAATTCATGCGCACGCCCATGGCTTCCTTTGATGAACGGATCCGGCAGACCACCACTCGCGGCAGTCTGCGGCCCCGGCAGGGGCTGCGTGCCGGCCGATACTCGTCAGCCGTAGATCAGGGACGGAAACCAGTGGACCGGAACGACACCCATCTGCGAGGTGAGGGCGGGCCAGGATCGGCACCAACAGGATCAGGGGGTGAACCGCAATCTACACCGGTTCAGCTCACCCAGCGCCGCAGCAGGTTGTGATACGCCCCGGTGAGCGAGACCAGCGCCGCCGTATCGCCGAGTTGCTGGCGCAGGGAGGCAATCGCCATATCCATGTCGAACAGAATGCGGCGGGCCGACTCGTCGCGAATCATGCTCTGGATCCAGAAGAAGCTCGCCACTCGCTCGCCGCGGGTGATCGGCTCCACCCGGTGGAGGCTCGTGCCTGGATAGACGATCATGCTGCCCGCCGCCAGTTTCACGCTCTTTTCGCCAAAAGAGTCTTCGATTACCAGCTCGCCGCCGTCATAGGACTCCGGATCCGACAGAAACAGGGTCGCCGACAGGTCGGTTCGCACCCGGTCGGCGCTGCCCCGGAGGGTGCGCATCGCGTTGTCGATGTGCGCCCCGAAACCCATGCCTTCGCCGTAGCGGTTGAACAGGGGCGGCACGATGCGCGCCGGCAGCGCCGCCGAAAAGAACAGTGCGCTGCGCTCCAGCGCGGCATGGACGATGGCGCGCGCAGGAGCAAGCTCGCGGGCGGTTTCCGGCAACTGCTGGTTGCGCTTGACCTGCGCGGATTGGGTGCCGGCGGTCATGCGGCCGTCGCCCCACTGCGCGTTGCCCAGCAGTGCGCGAAGTTTCGCGAGATCCCCGGGACCCAGGAGTTCGGCAATCTCGACGATCATCAGAACTTGTACTCGGCGGTGACCTGCACGATGCGCGGCACGCCTGGCACTATGTGCCCGGCATATACGCCTTCGTAGTAATCCTCGTCGAACAGGTTCAGCACGTTCAGGCGCAGGGTATAGTCCTTTTGCTCGTAGGCGAGCATGGCGTCCCAGCGCAGGTAGCGCGGTGCCAGGTTGGTGTCGGCATTGCTGGCATAGCGGGCGCCGGTGCCCTGTGCGCCGCCGCCGAGCCGCCAGCCGCCGTCGAGCTGATACGTGGTCCACAGGTTGGCGGTGTAGGGCGGCGTGTTCAGTGGCCGGTTGCCCTGGGTGCCGGCCTGTTGGCCGGAGGCGATATCGATCTTGGCCTTCATCAGGGCCACCGAGCCGAACACTTCCCAGCGCGGCGTGATGCGCCCGGCGACTTCGAGCTCCAGACCGTCGGTGTGCCGCTTGCCCGACAAGAGATACAAGTCGGGAGTCTCCAGGTCGGTATTGCGCTCGTTGCGCTTCTGGCTGCGAAACAGCGCAGCCCGCAGGGACAGATCGCCTTCGGCCAGGTCCCACTTGGCGCCGATCTCATAGTTGCGACTGGTTTCCGGTGCCGTATTGACCGAGCGATCGTCGAGGGCATACAACTCGGCCGAGGGGTTGAAGGAAGAACCGGTGGAGGCATACCAGGAGACGGTTTCGCTGGGCTGGAAGATCAGTCCGGTGCGCCAGCTCCAGACTGAATCGGTACGGGACAACGGCCCGGCCGGCGCGGCCCGGTCGTAGTCGGCCGACATGCGGTCCCAGCGCGCGCCGACCAGCCACTTCCATTGCGGGGCGAATTCCAGCAGGTCCTGTGCGTACAAGCCCGTGGTGTTCGACTTGTAGCTGGCCTGGAATACCCGCTGGCGAGTGCTGAAGTAAGCCTCCGGCAGAGAAGGGAAGGGATTCGGGTTGCCGACCGTGGTGGCCGGATTCGGAATGCTGCTGGTATTGCTCCAGCGTGACATCTCCTCGTGGACCAGTTCGGCGCCCACCAACAGATTGTGCGTCATGCCGGCCGCGCGCAGCTTCGTTGCGAAGTCGGTCTGGCTGCTCAGCGTATCTTCGTCGCTGCCGCGCGCCTGACGCTGGCGGTTCAGCGCGGTGTCGTCGGTGATGACCGAGGTACCGGCAGCCAGGCGCGGTGCCACCGCCCAGAGGTCGCGACTGTAGGCGGCGCGGCGCAGCACCGTCCGGATCGATGTCTCGCTATCGAAGCGATGGGTGTAGCGCGCAGTCAGGAAGCGCGTGTCGTTCTTGTCATAGTCGGCGTTGGCCATTCCGTAGAAGCGGTTCACCGGAACCGCCAGCGGCCGGTTCTGGAAGTACGGTACGCCCATGTCCGGCACATTGTCGTCCTTCAACTGGTAGTACGACAGGTTGAACTCGTCGCGCGTCCCGATCCCCCAACTGATCGACGGCGCGATACCCCAGCGGTTTTGCTCGGCGCCGTCGCGGAAACTGCCGGCGTCGGTGCCCATCGCGTTGAGCCGGATCGCCACGTTGGGGCCCAGGACCTGGTTCACATCGGTTGTGAGGCGCTTGTACCGATAGCTGCCCAGGGTGGCAGCGACATTACCCTGGTTCGAAAGAAATGGCTGCTTGCTGACCTGGTTGATCACGCCGCCGGTCGAACCGCGCCCGAACAGCATGGAGGCCGAGCCGCGCAGCACGTCGATCTGCTCGAGATTGAAGACCTCGCGGTTGTACTGGGCACTGTCGCGCATGCCGTCCAGGTACAGATCCCCGACGGCCGAGTAGCCGCGCAAGGTGATGTTGTCACCCGTGCGGCCGCCTTCGCCTGCGTTGAAGGTGAGACTGGGCACGTTGCGCAGCGCCTCGCGCAAGGTATCGGCGTTGCGGTCCTCCATCAGCTTTTCCGGCACGATCGTGACCGACTGTGGAATGTCGCGCAGCAGTTGCTGCGTCTTGCCGATCGACGTGGTGCCCGGCGTGTAGGTATCGGCCGGCCCTTCCCGGCGTTCCTGGACGAGCACCGGGGCAAGGCCCTGAGCGGCGTTGCCCGTTGCGTCGCTCGATGTCTGCGCCAGCGCCGAGGGCGAATTCGCGACGGCCCCGGTGAACATGGCAAAGATCAGGTGCGAAGGGGCGAGGGCAAAGGAAGGGTAGCGATCGGGCATTGGCCAAGGCTCCGCCGTAACGGGCCGGGTTGCGCCACGTCGGCAAGGAAGGATGAGCGGGAACGCAAGTGTAAATGCGAATGATTCGCATGCGCAAGCAGAATTGCGCGAACATCCTTCGAGTACCCTGTTGGCTGACTGGAATCGAGTCGATTCCGCCAACGTCTCATTGCACTTTCAACCGTCGATTCGATATCGCGATGCTTTCCTTTCTTCCTCCCGTCGTCCTTGGTGCGATCGCGGCCACGCTGCTGGCGATCAACACCCTGTTCTGGTGCCTGCTGCTATTCGTCTTTGCGCTGGTGAAGCTCGTGTTGCCGTTCAAACCCGTGCGCGCCCTGATCGATTCGGTTCTGAACGCGATCGCTACCAGCTGGATTGCCTGCAACAGTGGCTGGATGTGGGTTACGCAGCGTACCGAATGGGACGTCGAAGGCCTGGCCGGCCTGGAGTATCGCGGCTGGTACATGGTCAATTGCAACCACCAGTCGTGGGTCGATATCTTCGTGCTTCAACACCTGTTGAATCGCCGGGTTCCGCTGCTCAAGTTCTTCCTCAAGCGCGAACTGATCTACGTGCCGGTGTTGGGGCTGGCCTGGTGGGCGCTCGATTTCCCGTTCATGCAGCGCCATTCCGATGCCGAGCTTCGGGCGAATCCGGAAAAGCGCTTCGAGGACCTCGAGACTTCGCGACGCGCGTGCCAGAAGTTCGCGCTGGTGCCCACGAGCGTGATGAATTTTCCCGAAGGCACGCGCTTCACGCCGGCCAGGCACGCCACACAGCGCTCGCCGTACCGGCATCTGCTCAAACCGAGGGCCGGCGCGATGGCGCTTGCGCTGAGCGTGCTCGGCGAGCGCTTTCGCTCGTTCGTCGATGTCACGATCGTCTATCCTGGAGGGGCGCCCACGTTCTGGGAGTTCCTGTGCGCACGGGTGCCGAAGGTGATCGTGCGCGTGCGGCGACTGGAGATTCCGGCGGAGTTCACCGCCGGGGACTACGCGACCGAGCCGCGCTTTCGCAAGACGGTGCAGCGTTGGCAACAGGAACAATGGCGGCAAAAAGACGCGCAGATCGACGCGCTCCTCGAACCGGCCGATCAGCGAACCGACCATCAAGCCGATCATCAAACCGACCGCGATCGAATGGCACTACCCGGAGATGCCGTGATGAGCAGTTCGAATACGGGCAGTTCGAATTCGCACAGTTCGAATCCAGATGGCAAGGCCTGGCTGATCCTGGCCTCGGTGGTTGCGGTCGTTTTCGGCCTGATGACGATCCGCGCCGGTGGCACGGTGCTGTTCGGCGGTGAAGAAGCCCGGCGCGCGGCCGGCGCCTGGGTCGGGTTCGTGGTCTGGTTCAATTTTCTCGCGGGCTTCGCATATATCGTCGCGGGCACGGGACTCTGGGCGCGGCGCCGGTGGGCGGCCTTGCTGGCGTTCCTGATCGCGGCCGGCACGCTGGTCACGTTCGCGGCCTTCGGCATTCACGTGGCAACGGGGGGCGCCTACGAGATGCGCACCGTGGCGGCGCTGAGCTTGCGTTCGCTGGTCTGGCTGCTCATCTCGGCGGCGGCGTGGCGCTGGATATGGCGTCGCGCCTGATCGCGTTCGGCGATCGGCCGCTGCGATCCCCTTGCCTGATCGCCCTGCCTGATCGCCTTGCCTGAGGGGCGGCCTTTTTCAGTGCCGCGGACAACAGCCGGAACTTTTTTCCTCTCCGTTCGTTTCCTCCTCGAGGGCAACGAGAAGGGGCGCGGTCCTGGCGACACCTGAAGATGGCGAACTGGCCGGCCGCGCGCAGAAGGGCGACCATCGCGCCTTCGCGGACCTGGTCAGACGCTATCAGGAGCGGATCTTTCGCTTCATCCTGAGGTTGACGGGCTCGCGGGACGAAGCAATGGACCTGACGCAGGACACCTTCATGAAGGTTTGGCAGGCGCTTCCCGACTGGCGCCCCGAGGCGCAGTTTCGCACCTGGCTTTATCGGGTTGCGCACAACGCGGCGGTCGATGTCCTGCGGCGCAGGCAGCGGGTCGGCTTCGAGCCCCTGGACGACGAACTCGACGTGGCGGACGGCGCGCCTGGTCCTGAAGATCACCTGCATACGCGGCAGCGCTATGCGCTGCTCGAGGCCTCCTTGCGGCGGCTGCCGGTTGCGCATCGCGAGGTGCTGCTGCTGCGCGAAATCGAGGGCCTGTCGTATACGGAGATCGCGGCGGCGCTCGATATCAACGAAGGCACGGTGAAATCGCGGATTGCGCGCGCCCGCGTCGCGCTGCTCGACGATTATGGACGTACTACTACCCGGTAGGAATTTCGATGAACGACCACTTCCCGAGAACCATCGATCTGTCTGCTTACCTGGACGAGGAACTGACCCAGCGTGAACGCGTGCGGATGCAGGTGCACCTGGCTATATGCCCTCGGTGCGCGGCGATGTTGGCCAGCTTGCGCACGCTGCACAGCGACTTGCGCGCCTTGCCCGATCCGGCCCTCGGCTTCGATCTGGGCGCCGTCATTGAAGCGCGCCTCGCGGCGCAGCCGAAGCCGCGACCGGCGGGCCGCACGCGATCCTGGTGGCAACTGGTTCCGGTCGGCATCGGCGCGGCGGCATCGCTGTCGTTCGGCTTGTTCATGGGATTGACTGTTACAGCAGGCCCGGCGGGCGCGGCTGCGCCTGCGACGGCGCAGATGGCCGTGTTCGACGCGATCCCGCCGGGTGCCTTGTGTACTGCCAGTGCCTGCCTTGCGAGAGATATTGCGCGATGAAACGGCCGACGCTTGTCCTGGCGCTGGCCCTATCCCTGCTCGTCAACCTGGGGGTGGTCGGCGCTCTCGGCTATCGAGCGATCCTGGCCGGCGACCGAGCCGCGCCGCTGCACGATCCTGCCGGCTCCTCGAGCCTCGTCCAGCATCTCGGACTGAACGACCAACAACTGCGTGCATGGCATGAGGATGAGGCGGTGTTCCTCGATCGGCTCGTCGCCGGTGCCAGGGAAACTCGCGCCCGCCGCGATCGCCTGATCAAGGAGATATTCGGGCCGGCTCCCGATGCGGGGACCATCGAGGCCGAGCGCGCGCGCATCGCCGAGCTGCAGGACGCACAGCAGCGGCTTGTCATCGCGCAACTGCTGCGCGAGCGCGATCTTCTCGATCCGCGCCAGCGCGCGCTGCTCGCGCGGGTACTGATCGATCAGCCGGTCGGTCCCTCCGGTTTCGAGCAGTTGCATCGCGACTCGCCCGCGCAGCAGAGATAAATGGAACATTCGGCGCGCCGCTTCGTTCAATAGGTCGGGGCACGCGTAATCGAACTTGTCGGACTCGAACGGGTGCGCTGCCAATCCAATCTGAATGGAGTACGACCTATGAAGCTGAATCGAAGAGCTTTTGGCACGATGACCGTCGGTATCCTGGCCAGTGCTATCGTCGGCATCGGTGCCGCGGCCCAAGCCGCCACGGTACCCGACCAGGACGCCGCTGCGCCACCGGTCCGTGCCGCCACGCACCCTTCTCACGAAGCGCACGCCCATGAGCACGCCGCCGCCGGGCACGACCTGAGTCTGAATGACGGCAAGAAGTGGGAGACCGACGCGCCGCTGCGTCAGGGCATGTCGAAAATGAAGGCGGCGCTCGTTGCGCAACTGCCTGCACTACGCAGCGAAAGCATGACCGACGCGCAATACGACGCGCTCGCCGGGGAAGTGGACACGCAGATCGCCTACATGGTGGAGAACTGCAAGCTCGACCCCGAACCCGATGAGGTCCTACACGTGCTCCTTGGCGAAGCGGCAGCGGGCAGCGAGGCCCTGAAAGGCGAGGACGAGAACGCCTCGCGCAGCGCCGGCATTGCGAAGGTGATCGGGAGCCTGCAGCGCTACGGGGAGTATTTCGATCATCCGGGCTGGAAAGCCCCCGAACTGCACATTCAACGAGGAGGGACATCATGAAAGCCGAACTGAAGTTCGCTCTGCCTGCCGCGCTCGCGCTCACCGCTTTCGCAGCGCAGGCGCAGAGCATCGAAACCGGCTATCCGTTGGTGACCGGCAACCTCGGTATTGCAGCGGCAGCCCCGGCACAGCAGTTCGTTGCGCAGCGCGTCTCCCCCCGGGCTGAACCGGCGCTGGTCCAGTCGAACTTCGAAGGCCCCAAAGCGAGCCCGGCTAACGCAGCATCCAGCGCGCTGACCCGCGCCGAGGTTCTTGCGGCTACGGGGAACACGACTCCCTGGACTATCTTCACACGGAGTTCGGCGCGCGAGGTGGCGTGAGCGTATAGTTTAGATAAACAGCTAAGTAGTCAAGAAATTCTGCACTGAATACCAATGCTCGATCAGTCGTCCTCGCGAAAGCCCATGAAAGACCTGCCTCCCGAGGCTCTGGAGCAGGTCGCCGCGTATTTCCAGGTTCTGTCCGAGCCGACCCGCCTCAGGATCCTCAACCTGCTGAGCGAGGGTGAGCGCAATGTCGGAGAACTGGCTCGGTTGTGCGGCTACACGGCCGCAAACATTTCGCGCCACCTCGCGACCTTGACCCAGCACGGCTTTCTGGCGCGCGAAAGCCGGGGCACGAGTGTCTACTACCGGATCGCGGACGAGTCGGTTTACGCGCTATGTGACCTCGTATGCGGCAATATCGCGCGACGCTTCGAGGTGACATCCCGCGAGGGTGCGGCGTTTATGGCGAACGCGGGCACAAGCGCCAGTGGCGGGGCGCCGCGAGCAAGCGCGCGCTCCGCTGGTAAGCTTGTGTAGAAGCGAGGCTCGAGCCGTTCTTATGACGATGCGCGCAATGGTGCTGCGGCAGGTCGGTGCGCCGCTGGCTCTGGAAGAGAGGCAATTGCCGGAGCCGGCGAGCGGTGAAGTGCGCGTCGCGGTAGAGGCGTGCGCGGTCTGCCGCACGGACCTGCACGTCGTCGACGGCGAGCTGCCGGATCCACGGCTGCCGCTGATTCCCGGGCACGAGATCGTGGGTCGCGTCGAGAAACTGGGCGAGGGCGTGCAGGGCTTCCGGGAGGGACAGCGCATCGGCATTCCCTGGCTGGGCCACACCTGCGGGCATTGCCCGTATTGCTGCTCCGGCCGCGAGAACCTGTGCGATTTTCCCGGCTTCACCGGTTACACGCGCGACGGCGGCTTTGCGAGCCATGTGGTCGCCGAAGCCGCCTATGCCTTTTCGCTCGAGCGCTTCCCCGATCCGGTGGCCGCCGCTCCGCTGATGTGCGCCGGGCTGATCGGCTGGCGCTCGCTGGTGGCCGCCGGTCCCGCCGCTTCGATCGGCATCTATGGGTTCGGTGCGGCGGCGCACATCGTTGCGCAGGTATGCCGATGGCAGGGCCGCGCAGTCCATGCGTTCACGCGTCCGGGCGACGAGGAGGCGCAGCGCTTCGCCCTCGGCCTCGGAGCCGCCTGGGCCGGGGGGTCGGACCGGGCGCCGCCGGAACCACTTGATGCGGCGATCATCTTCGCGCCGGTCGGTGCGCTCGTTCCAACTGCCTTGCAGCATGTCAGGAAGGGCGGCAGGGTGGTCTGCGGCGGCATCCACATGAGCGACATTCCGGCATTTCCGTATCGCTTGCTCTGGGAAGAGCGGCAACTCGTCTCGGTCGCGAACCTCACGCGCCGCGATGCATTCGACTTCCTGGACATCGCCGTGCAGGCGGACGTGCACACGACCACGGCGCAGTACCCGCTCGAGCGAGCGAACGAGGCGCTGGCTGATCTGCGCGACGGCAGGCTGCAGGGCGCGGCCGTGCTGCGGCCCTGAACGGAGTTCGGCGCGCAACCGGTCAATTTCCAGGGTCGGTCATCGCATCGAAATCCCACAACACGTGTGCGTCGAGCAGCAGGCGCGCGCGGTTCTCGAGCGCATCGACGCGAGCGCTGTTGGCCGCGAGCATGGCTTCCAGCGCCTGGCGGCGCGCGAGAAGAACCTCGGTAAAGCCGGCTTCACCCAGTCGGTGGGATACCGCCACCCGGTCGGCGGCCTGGGCCTGCAGCTCGGCCCCCCGTTCGGCGACCTGCCAGCGGCCTTGCCCGGAGCTCACCAACTGCTCGAGCGAGCGGACTTCGGCGTTCAGTTGCAGCAGCGTGGCGCTGACGCGCTCGGCCGACTCGTCGGCTCGAGCAAGGGCGGCGTCGGATGCGGCGCGCCGGGCTTCGCCGGGGAACGGAATCGATACGTAGACGCCTACGATGCGGTCCGCTCCGCCCAACTCGCTGCGGTAGCGCACTCCGGCTGTCAGGTCCGGACGCCGCCCCGCCAGCGTGCGCAGGCTCTCGAGCCTCGCACGTTCAGCGGTGACCCGGGCGAGGCGCAAGCCATGGTCCTCCTCGATGGCTACCTGCGCGAGCGCTGCCAGGTCGTCGGCACCTGGCATCGAAGGGTCCGGAAGGCTCGGCCGCGGCGCAATCGGGATGCCGGGGAACCGGTTGCGTAGCATCGTTTCGGCGCGGCGGGACCGTTCCTCGGCCAGGCGCGCCGCCGCTTCGGCCTGCGCCAACGCACCCTGTCCCTGGAGGCGCTCGAGACGCGAGGCGTCACCGAGCTGCTCGCGGCGCCCCACGGTGGTCGCCTCGCGACCGACCAGAGTGGCCTGGCTGCGCAGGGTCTGCGCGATCGCGTGCTCGCGCAGCCAGCCATACCAGAGCTGAAGCAACTGCCGCGACGCTTCATGACGGGCATCGGCAAGTGCCACGTCTCCTTCGGCCGCCCGCTCGTCACCCAGTCGCCGATCGAGCTGCGCCTTGGCGGGTGAACGTAGCTGGCGCTCGAGCGCGAGTTCCCACTCGCGGTAGTCTTGTGACGTGCCGCTGGCGCTGACCCGGCGGCGCTGGTAGTCGGAACGGCCGATCCACTCCTGGGGCCCCGCTGCGAGCTGCCGGCGTTCGGCGAGCGTGGCTTCACGCGAGGCGATGGCGGCTCTGACCTCGGGCGAGTGGTCGATCGCCCTGCGCGCCTGTTCGGCCGAAGGCAGCTCCGGTGGATGGTCGGCGGGGGCGGCGAGCGCCGACAGGGTTGGCGCGATCAGCAGTGCTGCGAGCGCGAGCGCCAGGCGGTGACCTGTCATGACAATCTCCCGCAATCGAGCAGTGAAGTGACCCAGAAGAAGACGTTCGTATCGGGCAGCGCCGCGCGCAGTTCATCGAGTAGGAATATCACGGCTGCGCCGCTCGTGGCGACTTCGATGCGAACGCGCCGGCCTCGCCCGCGGACCCGTTCGTTGACGCTGACCAGCGCGATTTCGCTGCCGTGACCGTCGACCGCGCTCGTGGTGAAGCCGAGCGCGAGCCCGGGTGCGGCGAGTAGCAGGTCGACGAGGCTTTCCTCCAGCGCCGCAGGGGCGACGAGGGTGAGAAGGATGTCGGGGCGGTCTGTCATGAAGTCGGTTCTTCCGGAGCAATCGCAACGGCCGGTCGATCGATCCCGAAACGACGGAACAGGACCGGCAGCAACAGCAGGGTGAGCAGGGTGGAACTCACGAGTCCTCCGATGACGACGATCGCCAGCGGACGCTGGATCTCGGAGCCCGGCCCCGTGGCGAAAAGGAGCGGCAGCAGGCCGAATGCCGCGATCGAGGCGGTCATGAGCACGGGCCGCAGCCGGCGGTGCGCGCCCTCGACGACGACCCGTTCGATCGGCATGCGCTGCTCGAGCAACTGGTTGAAGTGGCTCACCATCACCACGCCGTTGAGCACCGCGATACCGAGCAGGGCGATGAAGCCGACCGATGCCGGTACCGACAGGTACTCTCCGGATACCAGCAGCCCGAACACACCGCCGATCAGCGCGAACGGAACGTTGGCCAGGACCAGCGCCGCCTGGCGCACCGATCCGAATGTCGAGAACAGCAGCAGGAAGATAAGCAGCAGCGCCACCGGCACGACGATCGCGAGCCGGGCGGCCGCGCGCTGCTGGTTCTCGAATTCCCCGCTCCACTCCAGGCGGTAGCCCGCCGGAAAGGCGACTTCGGCGCCAACCCGTGCCTGGGCTTCCTTGACGAACCCCACCAGGTCGCGCCCCTGGACATTCGCCCGGACCGTCACGTAGCGGGCTGCGTTCTCCCGATCGATCTTCACCGGTCCGTCGACCCTGTCCAGTCTTGCGACTGCCGACAGGGGTGTCGCGCTGCCGTCCGGAAGCGCGACGCGCAGATCGCCGAAACGGCCGGCACTGGCGCGCACGTCCTCGCCGGCCCGCAGCAGGATCGGAACGCGCCACCCCCCCTCGATGATCGAACCGGATGGCTGGCCTTCGACCAGTGCGCGAAGGCTTGCCTGCAAATCGTCGACCGAGAGGCCGAGCCGGCCCGCCGCCAAACGGTCGATATTGACCTGCAGGTACTGGACCCCTTCGTTTCGCGAGGTGAAGACGTCTTCGGAGCCGGAGATGCTGCGCAGCACCGATTCGATCCGCGTCGCAGCGGTTCCGAGCTCGACGAGGTCGGGCCCGAACACCTTGATCGCGACGTCGCCGCGAACGCCGGTGAGCATCTCCGAAACCCGCATCTCGATCGGTTGCGTAAAGGTGGCGTCGAGACCCGGAAAGCTGGCCGCCACGGTGCGCAACTGCTCGGTCAGCCAGGCCTTGTCTTTCTGCCGCCATTCGGCGATCGGCGCGAGCACCAGGAAGCTGTCGCTCTCGTTCAGGCCCATCGGGTCGAGCCCAAGTTCGTCGGAGCCCGATCGCGCCACGATGCTGCGCACCTCGGGAACCCGCTCGAGAATGGCGCGCTGCAGTTGCAGGTCGATGTCCACGGTCTGGGCGAGACTGATCGAAGGCAGCTTCTCGAGCTGCATGATCATGTCGCCTTCGTCCATCGTCGGCATGAACGTCTTGCCGAGCATCGTATAGGCGCCGCCGGCGAGGACCAGCAGTACCAGCGCGGCAAGCGTCACGCTGCGGGCATGGCGCAGTGCCCAATCGAGGGACGGCGCGTACAGCGCGTCGAGCTTGCGCACGAGCCAGGGATGATGGTTGGGCCGGCGCCGCAGCAACAGGGAGGCGAGCACCGGCGTCACGGTCAGCGCCAGGACCAGCGACGCAGACAACGCGTAGACGATGGAGAGCGCGACCGGGATGAACAACTTGCCTTCGAGTCCCTGCAAGGCGAGCAGAGGCACGAACACGATGATGATGATGAGCACACCCGAGACGACCGGGCTCGCAACTTCTTGTGCTGCGCGGTAGACGACGTGCAAAAGGGGCAGGCGCGCCTGGACTCCGCCTTCGGCGAGCCGCGTCTCGATGTTCTCCACGACGACCACCGCCGCATCCACCAGGAGCCCGATCGCGATCGCCAGGCCGCCGAGGCTCATGAGGTTGGCGGACAAACCGGTGTATCGCATCAGGATGAAGGTGCCGAGCGCGGCCAGCGGCAAGGTGACCGCGACCACGAAGGCGGCGCGCATATTGCCGAGGAACGCCAGCAGGAGGGCGAGCACCAGCACGATCGCTTCGAGCAGTGCCTTGGTCACGGTCCCGATGGCCCGCTCCACGAGCTTGGACCGATCGTAGAAAGGGACGATGCTGACCCCTTCCGGAAGTGATCCGGCGATCGTCGCCAGACGCGCCTTGACTCCGGCGATCACGGCCTGCGCGTTCGCACCGCGCAGGCCGAGAACGAGTCCTTGCACTGCTTCCCCCTTTCCGTCGCGCGTGACCGCGCCGTAGCGGGTGAGGCTGCCGATTCGCAGGTCCGCGACCTCCGCCAGGCGCACCGGAACTTCCTTGTCGAGGGCGACAACGATCTGACCAAGATCCGCCAGATTGTCGACGGCGCCCTCGACCCGCACGATCAGCGCTTCTTCCCCGTCGATCAAGCGGCCCGCGCCATCATTGCGGTTGTTGCTCTCCAGTGCTGCGCGCACGTGCTCCAGGCTCAAACCGCGGGTGGCGAGCATCTGCGGATTGGGCAGCACCTCGTAGGCGCGCACGTAACCACCGAGGCTGTTCACGTCGGCCACACCCCGCACGTTGCGCAACTGCGGGCGGATCACGCGCTCGAGCAGCGTGCGCTTTTCCTCGAGCGACAGTGGCCCTTCGATCGTGAACATGAACATTTCGCCCAGCGGGGTGGTGATCGGCGCCAGTCCTCCGCTCGCCTGTGGGGGAAATGCGGCCATCGCCGCGTCGAGCCGTTCGCTGACTTGCTGGCGCGCCCAGTAGACGTCGGTGCCGTCTTCGAAATCGACGGTGATGTCGGTGATGCCGTACTTCGAAACCGCACGCAGCAGCCGTTGCGATGCGATTCCGAGCATTTCCTGCTCGATCGGAATCGTGATCCGGCTCTCGACCTCTTCCGGGGTCATCCCGGGCGCCTTCATGATGATCTTCACCTGCGTCGTCGACACGTCGGGGAACGCATCGATCGGCAGGCTGCGCAGCGCAAAGACACCAGCGCCGACCAGCAGGGTGGCAAGCACCAGGACCAGCAGGCGCTGGGTCAGGGAAAATTCGACGATACGCTGAAGCATGACCGCTTCACTCGCCCTTGCCGATACCGGCCGCGGCAGCCTTCAGTTGGCTGGCGCCCTTGGTCACGACCTGGTCGCCGGCGCGCAGATCCCCTCGGACGACGACATCCGCTCCGGAATCGCCGATCGGGACCACCGGGATGGCCAGGTACGCATCGCCCCGCCGTGCGAACACCGACGGCCCGGCCCCCGCCTTGCCGAGCCTCACCAGCGCCTGAGCGGGCACGGTCCAGAGAGTCGGCCCGCCACTGTCGTTGCGCGTCTCGATCTCAGCCTCGACGTGCTGCCCGGGGTTCAGGGTCGCGAGTCCCGATGTCAGGCGAGCCCGCACGGTGAGGGTCTGCGCATCGCTCACGGCGCGTCCGACCGCCACCACGCTTCCGGTTGCGCCCGCCTCCGGCACGCGCACCGCTCGTCCGGCCTCGATCCTTGCGGCGGCGCCCACCGGCAGCTCGATTTCCAGATCGAGCGGCTCGAGGCGCGCGATCCTGAACAGAGTGGTCGCCGGTTCGACACGCTCACCGGCCCGAACGGTCTTCGAGAGCACCACGCCCGCCATGGGCGCCACGAGGATCAGCTCGCCGGCCCGGCCCGGACGCGCGCCGACGAGTCCGAGCAGGCTGCGCTTTTCCCCGAGCAGTGCGCTTGCCTGTCGGTCCGCGGCGCGGCTCGCTTCGAGTCGGGTGGCCGGGATCAGGCCCTCGGCAAACAGACGTTCGTCGCGCTTCAGGGTCTGCTGAGCCCGCTCGCGTTCGGCGCCGGCCTGGGCCTGTTCGCGTTGCAGTGCAAGCAGCTCGGGGCTCGTCAGTTCCGCCAATGGCTCGCCCTCCTTGACCGTTTCTCCGATCCCCACCAGCACACCGGTCACGACGCCGCCCAGCGGCGATACGACGAAGCGCTGCTGCGCATCGGGAACCGTCACGTGCGCAGGTAGACGGGTGAGCCAGCCGCTCGCGGCGGCCTGCACCTGCGTTGTCTGGATGCCCACCGCTGCGAAGTCGTCGACCGGCAGGGTGAGCGGGGCGGCACTGCCTTCTGCGGCCGCGCCGATGCGCACCAGGAGCAGGCCGAATGTCAGCAGTGCGATCCGGATGACGGAGCGGCGAGAAAGTGTCATCGAAGAGATCCTGGGAAGCGGCGGGCGATGGCTGGATACTGGTACCGCAAACCTGAATCTGCGCTGAATGCGCTGGCAATGCGATCGAGGCGTGCGGGCAATGAGCTTGCACGCACGCCGCAACCAATCGATACGGCGGCAGTCACGCCGAAGCGGCTGACGGTGCTGACGGCTGCCTTCGAACGTGGGTCCGGCGCCACCTTCAATCGGCATTCCGCGTGTCGTGGCAACTACTGGGCGGTGTAGCCGCCGTCGATGACGAGTTCGGTGCCGGTGACGAACTTGGACTCGTCGGATGCCAGGTAGAGCACGCCATAAGCGATGTCGTCCGGCTCGCCGATGTGACCGATCGGATGCACGGCATCCAGCGCCTTGCGCCCTGGCTCCACGCCGCCATGGTCGCGCAGGTAGCTTTCCACCATCGGCGTCCAGATGTAGCCGGGATGGATCGAGTTGACGCGGATGCCGAGGCCCTGCTTGGCGCAGTACAGTGCCACCGACTTGGTGTAGAGCCTCACGCCGCCTTTGGACGCGTTGTAGGCACCCAGGTTGGGATCGCCGACCAACCCCTCGATGGAGGAGACGTTGATGATCGAGCCGCCTTTTGGCCGAACCCGCTTCATCGCCAGGATCGCGTGCTTGGTGCCCAGGAAAACGCCGTCCAGGTTGATGCTCATCAGCCGGCGCCAGCGCTCGAGCGTCTCTTCTTCGGGAGGGCCGCCCAAGCCGACACCGGCATTGTTCACCAGCACGTCGAGACGGCCGAAGCGTTCCATTGTGGATGCAACGACCCGCTGCCACGCGCCCTCGTCTGCGACGTCGTGATTGAGATAGATCGCCTGACCACCGGCGTCGGTGATCGTCTTGGCCGCCTGCTCCCCCTCGGCGTCCTTGATATCGGTCAGCACGACCTTCGCGCCCTCACGCGCGAGCATGCGGGCCGAGGCCTCGCCGAGCCCGAGTGCGGCTCCGGTCACGATTGCAACTTTGTCTTGTATCCGATTCATGCGCAGTTCTCCCTCGCTCAACGGCGGTTCGACAGAAGCGGGACTGCTCGCGCGGGCAGCTTGTAGAAGGCGTCGTCGAGGTAACGGCTCACCGCATCGATGTCGTTCGCGTCCCAACGCAGATTCGCGTTCGCCTGCCATCGGTCGACCTCTCGGGTCAGGCTTTCCCAATCGCTTACCAGACGGTGATCGCGCCAGTGAACTTGTTCGCTATGGCAGGCCACGCAATGCGTTTCGTAGAGCAGCGCCCCGCGCGAGGAATCGGCATCGGGGCCGGCCCACGCCAGGAACGAGACTGCGAAGAGCCAGACAGTGGAAGCGATAACAACGGGGCGAAGGAAAACGAGCATCGGGCAGACCGGAGAGAGGAGGGCTTGCCGTGGTGATCCCGGACATGACGGTGGCCGAGCGTCGTCATTTCCAAGGCAACACCGTTACGCCATGGTACGTCACGAACGCTCGGTGCTCCAAGCTCATGAAGCGCTGCCCGGCAGCCCCATCGTTACAGGCGCCGCAAGTCCCCGAGCCGCATTCCGGCGTAAGCCTTGATCGTTGCGATGACCAGCGGCAAGGCGCCGAAGATGATGAACACCAGGTCGCCGGGCAGGCGCAGCCACTCGAACATCAGCGCGCGCGGGCTGCCGATGTAGTCGAGGCTGCGTGCATGCCAGTAGCCGTTCTCGACGACGTCCCAGACCTGGAACACACCCGCCGGGAACAGGCTCATCGCGAGCATCATGAACAGGCCGATATTCGTTCCCCAGAACGCCACCCGGACGTATCTTTCGATGGCGGGCCATCGTTCCTCGGTGGTGGTTTGGCGCAACACGAATACCATCAGCGCGATCGCCAGCATGCCGAACACGCCCATCAGTGCTCCGTGGGCGTGGGTCGGCGTAAAGCCGGTGCCGACCTCGTAGTAGCTGACGATCGGCAGGTTGACCAGAAGCCCGAAGATGCCGGCGCCGACGAAGTTCCAGAACCCGACCGCCATCAGGAAGTAGAACGTCCACCTGTGAGGGATCGCGATCGCCTTGCCGCACACGTCGCACTGGCCTCGCGTAGTGCGCACGAAGTCCCAGGCGTCCAGGGTCAGTAGGGTCAGCGGGACGACTTCCAGCACCGAGAACATCGCTGCCATTGCCATGTTGAATGCGCTCTGGCCATTGAAATACCAGTGGTGGCCGGTGCCGATCACTCCACCGACAAAATACAGGATGCCGTCAAGATAGATGACCCGCAGCGCAACGTTACGACGCGTCATGCCAAGTTGATAAAAGGTCAGCGCGACCACCGTTGTCGCGAAGAACTCGAAGTAGCCTTCCACCCAGAGATGGACGATCCAGAAGCGCCAGGTATCGACGACGGTGAAGTTGGTCTTTGCACCGTAGAACAAGGCCGGGATATAGAACACGGGAATCGCCAGCGCAGCGAGCAGGAACATCCGGGCGATGGGGCGGGCCGCGGGCTTCGCGATCGCGCGCGGTCGCGCGAGCGCCCACAGGATCACAAACCACGCGAAAAGCCCGGCCACGAGCAGGTATTGCCAGATCCGGCCGAGCTCCAGATATTCCCAACCCTGGTTGCCGATCCAGAACCACCATCGGCCGAGCAGTTGCGAAATGCCGAGCCATTCACCCAGAAGGCTGCCGGCGATCACGATTGCGAACGCGGCGAACAGCACGTGTACCCAGCCGGCGAACCAGTGCGGTTCGTCGGCACGTAACGAGCGGGCCAGATACAGCGCAGCCGCCACGTAAGCGGTCGCGATCCAGAGGATCGCCGTCTGCAGATGCCAGGTACGCGTGAGATTGCTGGGGAATATTCGCTCCAGCTGAAAGCCGTAGAAACTGTGAGGATCGGCGCGATAGTGTGCGGTGGCGCCCCCGACCAGCGTCTGTGCCAGGAAAAGCAGTGCCACCAGCACGAAGAATTTCAATAGCGCACGCTGGCCCGGGCTCGCCTCGCCAGGCAACAGGTGCGGGTGAATGTGTTGGCCACGACTGATCCAGCCGAGGTAGTCGAATTTCCCGAACGCAAGCAGCACGCCGGAGATGCCAACCAGCAGCACGATCAGGCTCAGCGCACTCCAAAGCAGCGCGCCCGAGGTCGGCACGTTGCCCACGCTTGGATCGTACGGAAAGTTATTGGTATAGGAGTAATCCTCACCCGGGCGCTTGGCGACCGACACCCACGCCGCCCAGGTGACGAAGGCGGTGAATTGGCGCAATTCCGCCGGGTTATCGATCAGGTCCCGCTTCAGGCCACCATTGAGCGCCGGATCCTGGAAGTACTTCGTCCAGGCGTCGATCTGCTGGCGGTAGGCGATCGTCTCGGGTTCCGTCAGCCGAAGCGTTTGCGTTGCCGGGTCATACCGGTTGGTCTTGAGCACTACCGCCGTTTCAGCCAGCACAGCGGCCCGTTGGCCTGGTGCCAGGCTGTCCAACGGCTGCTTGTATTGCTGCCCGGAAATGGCGGCGGCCGTATCGATGCCGATCTGATGCAGCGCCAGGGCCGAGTAATCGGGCCCCAGATAGGCGCCGTGACCCCAGATGGTGCCGTTCGCCATCAGGCCGTATTTCAGGAATACCGCCTGGCCTTCACTGATGTCGCCGCCGGTGAACAGGACTTCGCCTTTCGCATCCAGCACCCGCTCGGGGATCGGAGGTGCGTTTCGATGCGCCAAGGCGGTGATGGCGATCAAGCCGGCAAAGCCCAGCATCATCACGATGGCTACTGCGCGCAGCCACCATGGTGAAAGATCGACATCATCCGGAGTCAGGGGTTGCGCGGCGAGGGTCATGATTCAATTGGGACTTGAAACCGAGGTCATGTTTAGCGGGGACACTTCCCGGAGCGCCAATGGGCTTCGATCGGCTCCAGGCCTTTACGCTTCGTGTCCGGCACCAGCCGATAAAAGAAGATTCAGGTTCCTACCAAGACGAGGCCGTGCAGCCAGAACCTGCCGCCGCCCGAGACTACGCTCTTGCGAGAGACCATGAAGCCCGTGGAAATCTGAATCGTCGCCTGGCATTGCTGCTCAACGGAATCGTGCAGCGGCTCACCGCCCGCGCTTCAAACAACCTTCCCGAACATGAACCCCGCGCCCGCAGTAATCACCATCGCCAGCGCGCCCCAGAACGTTACTCGCCCGGCGGCGATCCAGGCGGCGGCGCCTCCGACCCGCGCGGACACCGCGCCGAGCATTGCCAGGAAGATCACAGAGGTCGCACCGACGAGTGCGATCAACCAGGTCTGCGGAGCGAGCGCAACCACGCACAAGGGCAGCGCTGCACCGACCGCAAAGCTCGCGGCGGACGCGAGCGCGGCCTGGACCGGGCGCGCGCTCAGTGTTGTCGACAAGCCGAGCTCGTCGCGCGCGTGCGCCCCGATGGCATCGTGAGCCATCAACTGCTCGGCGACCCGGCTGGCCAAGGCCTGATCAAGACCCCGGGTGACATAGATCGCCGTGAGTTCACGAAGCTCTGCCGGGCGGTTCGCCTCGAGCTCAGCGCGCTCGCGATCCAGGTCGGCGTGCTCGGTATCGGCTTGCGAATGGACCGAGACGTACTCGCCGGCGGCCATTGACATCGCCCCGGCCACCAGCCCGGCAACGCCCGCCACGAGAATGCCGTCACGCGTGCCATGGGCCGTAGCGACGCCGAGCACCAGACTCGCGATCGAGACAATGCCGTCGTTGGCGCCGAGCACGGCCGCGCGCAACCAGCCGAGGCGGTCGCTGCGGTGGCTTTCGAGATGATGCGCGTGCTTCAGCTGTCACCCCTCGGCAACATGCGCCGCAGCACATCGTCGTGCCGGAAGAGGTAGTGATATAGCGCCGCGCCCACGTGCAGCGCGATCAGCGCAAGCAGGATCCACATCATCAAGGCATGGATATCGCCGGCGGTAAGCGCCCACGGAGCCCTCGGAGCGGCGATGCCAGGCAGCGTGAAGAAGCCGAACACCTCCACGGGCAGTTTGTGAGCCGATGCCGACGCCCAGCCAAGGAAGGGTCCGACCAACAGGATGAAATAGAAGGTGCGGTGTGTGGCGCTGGCGACCCGGCGCTCCCAGCCGGGCGAATCGGGCAAGTCAAGCGGCACCGGGTGAAGCAGCCGATGAACGAAGCGGCCCGCCATCACGACGAAGATCAGAACGCCGAACGAAAAGTGCAGGTCGATCAGCGTTCCTGGCACGGTGTCGGGCCCGATGTCCGGCATCAGGATCGCGATCACGAACTGGATCAGCACCAGCAGCACGATCAGCCAGTGAAGCAGTTTCGCCGTCCGGCCATAGCCCTGGAGAGCAAGCGATATCCGCGGCGAGTCGCGCGGGTTCCCGCTCGCACCGGACGAGGCGCTGGCAGCGCCGGGCGACGCCTCGGGAAAGCGGGGCGACTTGCCGGGAGCCCCGGGCGGCGCGCCACGCGCGCCGGACAGCGGCCTTGCGGGCACAGCCGGGCCTCGTGTCGGCCCACTCGATCGAGACCTGCGTTTCCTGGGCATCCTCGCTCCCCTCAGGCGGCGCACTGCCGTCGCCTATTATCGTCCTGGTAGTGCCATCGATTCCTGACACCCAAAAATTAAACACGGACCGAGCTGAAGCGTAGACTTCTCTCAGGTTCAAGTCCCGTCTGCCACTTGGTACGGGAGGGCGCAGGTACCCGTTACGCTATTCATTGTGGACCCGCCGATTGCACTGGCTTGTCTTTTTTCTTGTCACCGCAGCCCTGATCCTGATTTACGCGCATGGTTGGTCGCCCAACGGATCGACTATTCGTGCGGTGTTCAAATGGGCTCACATGCAATTTGGCCTGGCTATCTTGCTGATAATGCTGCCAAGAGTGACTGTGCGTTGGCTTGGTGAGCGCCCGCCGATCGTGCCCGCGCCACCCCGGTGGCAGGAATGGCTGGCGCACCTGGTTCAATTTGCCCTGTACGTCTTGCTTTTCATCGCGCCGCTGCTCGGCATTGCCAACCTTCTGTGGTCGCCGACGCCTGGGATTTTCTCGGTATTTCGCTGCCACATGTACCGGTGACCGACAAGGTTTTCTCGGAACAGCTCGAAGGTATCCAGACGACACTCGGAAACGTGTTGATGTATCTGGCCGCAACTCACGCCGCCATTGCGCTCGCGCATCACTTCGTAGTGGGCGATAGCACGCTGCGGAGCATGCTGCCAATGTGGCGCAGTGCGACTGTCCAGCGCACGGATTCAGAGACTTGATCGGCCGCATCAGGTCGCCAGACTCAGCGCTTCGCTCGCTCCGGCCGGTCTGCGCCAATTCCCGCCAGGTAGACCGGAAACAAACGCTCTGCTTCGGCCATCAGTGGCTTGCGCGGTCCCATGACCAGCACGCGCAGGACGAGTCCCTGCACGATTGCGATGAACAGGGCGGCGGCGGCGCCTTCATCGAGATCGGCACGCACGAGACCGTGCAGCTTTGCTTCCGCGAGCAGGCGTTCGAGCTTCGCCTCGTAACCCGTCAGGAGTTCCTGGGTAAGACGCTGGAGTTGCGGATTGGTCGCTAAGAGCAGGCGCGGCAGCGCCGGATTCTTCTCGGCAAAGGCGACATGCGCGAAGAAAATGCTCTTGAGGGCGTCGAGCGGGTCCGTCGCCTGGCTCGCCGCTCGATCGATGACGCTGAGCAGGCGCGAACGAGTCCAGTGCACGACCGCGATCCAGATCGTGTCCTTGGTCGGAAAGTGCCGAAATATCGCTCCCTGCGTCACACCGACGGCGTTGGCGATCTCCTGCGTGGTGACCTTGTCCATTCCCTGTTCCGCGGCCAGGTCGACCGCCGCCCGGATGATTTCGTCCTGCCGCTCCACCGCGCTCAATCGTTGCCTGACCGGTTCTTTCACCACTTCTTTCATTGCGTTTGCCACCTCGTGATGTCGTAAGCGCACGGCGCCTCGTTTTCATCTTTTTTGAAAGCGCGGCGGGCAAGCCGGCGCTTCAGCGATCGAAATGCACCGATAGCCATCGCAGAGGAGAGGAGAGTCATCGACTTGACCTGAAATTTTGAATCGTTTTACGCTCATGATGCCTGCTCACTTTATCAGCCGGGGATCGCCACTGAAATCGACCCGCCGGTGAAGCCTGGGGATCTGGGCGGCTCGCTACATCGCCAGGCATGGCGAGAACCTGCATCGAGATGCATGACTGCTCATCTCTGGAGGGTCGAAGACATGTCGCCGCAAACACATCCGTTCATGAGACGGCTGCCGCAGGAACTCACCGGTCTTGGCGAGCTCAGCCTGGACCTGCACTGGACCTGGAATCACGCGGCCGACCGGCTCTGGGAGGCACTGGCGCCGGAGATCTGGCAGCGCACAGGAAATCCCTGGCTGATCCTGCAAAGTGTGTCGGACAGCCGTCTCGAACAACTTGCCGCCAACCCCGGATTTCGCGACCAGATAAGAGAACTGATGCAGGCGCGCCATGAATATCTGGGCCGGCACACCTGGTTCGACGATATGCATGAAGGGCGGGACATTTGTGTCGCCTATTTCAGTATGGAGTACGGATTGGCCGAGGCGCTGCCCCTGTACGGCGGGGGGCTGGGAATTCTGGCTGGCGACCACCTCAAGACGGCAAGCGATCTCGGCGTGCCGATCGTGGCGGTCGGGCTTCTTTACCAGGAGGGGTACTTCCGACAGATGCTCGACGCCAGCGGCATGCAGCTCGAGTTGTATCCGCATAACGTTCCGACCAGCCTGCCGATCACCCCGATGCGCGACGCCGATGGCGCGTGGCTCAGCGTGCCGCTCGAGCTGCCGGGGCGCACGCTGGGCTTGCGCGTCTGGCGAGCCCAGGTCGGGCGCGTACCCTTGTATTTGCTCGACAGCAACCACCCCATGAACAGCCCGGTGGATCGCGGGATCACGGGCAAGCTTTACGGCGGAGGCGAGGAAACGCGACTCATCCAGGAGATGGTGCTGGGAATCGGCGGCTGGCGGGCGCTCGAGCTTCTGGGCGTGGATCCCGACGTGTGCCATCTCAATGAGGGGCATGCGGCGATGGTCACCATCGAGCGCGCACGCTCGTATGGACAGCGCCACCGCGTTGGATTCCACGAGGCGCTGTGGGCAACGCGTGCCGGGAATGTCTTCACGACTCATACGCCGGTCGCGGCGGGCTTCGACACCTACGAGATCGCGTTGCTCGTCAAATACGGAGGTGCGTACGCAGCGCAGCTCGATGTCGAGCCCACGACCCTGTTGGCGTTGGGCCGCCGTCACGCAAACGATGAGCATGAACCATTCAACATGGCGTTTCTTGCGGCACGAACCTGCGCTCGCATCAATGCGGTCAGTCGGCTGCACGGCGAGGTGAGTCGCTGGATTTTCCGCGACCTGTACCCGCGCTGGCCAGTGCCGGAGGTTCCGCTTGGCCACATCACAAACGGTGTGCATATGCCGTCGTGGGATTCGTCCTGGGCGGACCGCCTATGGACCGAGACGTGCGGCGAGGGACGGTGGCGCGCGCGGGCGGCCGCCCATGAGCAAGCCATCGTCGGCCTGAGCGATCAGGCTCTATGGACGGTGCGTGGCCAGCAGCGCGCGGATCTCGTCAGCTACGCGCGTGTGCGCCTGGCCAGACAGTTGGGGCAGCGTGGCGCAGACGCAGAAAGCGTGGCCCAGGCGCAGAAGGTGCTCGATCCGAATGCCCTGACGCTGGGCTTCGCACGCCGCTTTACCGAGTACAAGCGCCCTGATCTGCTGCTGCACGACCGCGAGCGCTTGGCACGTCTGGTCACCGATGCCGGGCGTCCGGTGCAACTGATCGTGGCTGGCAAGGCGCGTCCCCAGGATCACCTGGGAAAGGAGTTCGTGCGCGCCTGGGCGGAGTTCGTCGGGCGGCCCGATAGGCGCGCGCACGCGGTGTTCCTGGAAGACTACGACATCGCGCTTGCGCAGGAGATGGTGCAGGGGGTGGACGTGTGGATCAACACGCCGCGCCGCCCGTGGGAGGCTTGCGGCACCAGTGGCATGAAGGTACTGGTGAATGGCGGTCTGAATCTTTCCGAGCTCGACGGCTGGTGGGCCGAGGCCTACAGCGCCGATGTGGGCTGGGCGCTTGGCGACGGGCGCGTGCATGATGAGCCAGATTGGGATGGAGTGGAGGCCACGCAGCTCTACGCCCTGCTCGAAGACGAGATCGTTCCAGCGTTCTACGCGCGCGATGCGGGCGGCGTGCCGAACGCCTGGGTCGCGCGCATGCGCACCAGCATGGCGAGGCTTGCTCCGCAGTTCAGCAGCAACCGCATGCTGTGCGAGTATGTCGAGCAGAGTTACCTGCCTGCCGCCCGGGCGTACCGCCAGCGCGCAGGCAATGGCGGGGGGGTTGCCAGGGCGTTGTACGCGTGGGAGACCGAGCTGTACCGACACTGGCCGCAGCTGCGTCTGGAAACGCCCGAGGTCACGCCGACGGATGGTGCCTGGCAGTTCAGTATCCAGGTCCATCTCGGAAGTCTCGATCCGGAGGCCATCGCAGTCGAGCTCTATGCCGATCCGCGCGATGCGAACGAGCCTGAGATCGTGCGGATGCAGCGGAAAACGCCTCTTGACGAAGGAATTCAGAGCTACCTGTATCGCGTGCAGGTGAGCAGGCAGCGACCGGCACGGGATTACACCGTGCGGGCTGTGCCACAACACCTTCAGGCCAGTGTGCCCGGTGAGGTGCCCCTCATTCTCTGGAGCGACAGCGCTCGTGAGCCGTGAGCATCGACGACGCATCCGCATCGGGGCCACGCTGACCCGGTAGAGCGCCCGCTCATCAAGAGGACCTCCCCGGAGGTGAACCCTGCAGCGCATCGCTGCTCATTAGCCTTGACAGCTCGTTTGCATCATTCTAAGCTAGTATCTAGTCACTCACTAAGGAGGCTTGCACAGCACCAACCGCAGGATGAGGACGCAGCATGGGAGCCCGTGCGCCGCGACCGCAGCCACCAACGGATTTACCTTCCCAAGCGGACACTCACTGATGAAAGCTCCGAGCCCCCCCGCCCGCAAGACTCGCTGGATCGTGCTTATCGTCGGCACGATCGCTCTCGCCGGGATGCTGTCATGGTGGCTGCTGCATGACCGCAGGGATGCCAGCGTGCTTCGCCTGTATGGCAACGTCGACATCCGCGAGGTGGAGCTGTCTTTTCGCCAACCCGGCCGCCTGGCGAGCATGGCTTTCGATGAGGGCGACACTGTCACCACCGGCAAGGTGATGGCGCAACTCGACGCGCAGCCTTATCGCGAATCGCTGGCCGCAGCAGAGGCCGAACTCCGCGCGGCGCAAGCCGGACGGGACAAGCTGCGCAACGGTAATCGCCCACAGGAAATCGCGCAGGCGCACGAGAGCGTGCGCCAGGCGCAGGCCGCCCTTCGCGACACTGCGCGCAACTTCAATCGCCAGAACACTTTGCTCGGCTCCGGGGCCAGCAGCCAGCGCACCGTCGACAGCGCGCGCGCTGTGCACGATCAGGCGACGGCCAGGCTTGCCTCGGCGAGGGCGGCACTGTCGCTGGCCAAGGACGGGTTTCGCAGAGAGGACATCGCCGCCGGCGAGGCGCGGGTGGCCGCGGCCGAGGCCGCACTGGCGCAGGCGCGCACTGCGCTGGCCGACACGGAGCTTGTCGCGCCCAGCGATGGCACCGTGATCGCACGGGTGCGCGAACCAGGCAGCATGGTGGCGAGCAGCACGACGGTCTACAGCCTGAGCCTGCGCAACCCCGTCTACGTGCGCGCTTATGTCAGCGAGCCCGACCTGGGGCGAATCGCGCCGGGCGCACAGGTGCGCGTTCGCACTGATTCCTCGGACAAGGCCTATCGGGGCCAGATCGGCTTCATCTCGCCGCGTGCGGAGTTCACACCGAAGACGGTGGAAACCACCGATTTGCGCACCGATCTCGTCTACAGGCTGCGCGTGGTGGTCTCCGGTGATGACCAGGGTCTACTCCAGGGTATGCCGGTCACCGTTGATGTCGACGCCACTCGGACCGGCGACAAACGCGCCCAGGGTGGGTGAGATGGCTGTGATCGCCAGCGACACCGCAGGCGGGCATCGCAAGGACGCCACTGCCGTCGTCCTCGATAGCGTCACCAAGCGCTTTGGCGAGGTCGAGGCGCTGCGCGGATTGAGTGCCGAGATCCGCTACGGCCGGCTCACCGGCCTGGTCGGCCCCGACGGCGCCGGCAAGACCACACTGATGCGGATCATGACGGGGCTGCTGGTGCCTGACGGCGGCAGGGTCACGCTTGCCGGCTTCGACGTGGTCGATGACAACGACGCGATCCATCTCGTTAGCGGCTACATGCCGCAGCGCTTCGGTCTCTACGAAGATCTGTCGGTGATCGAGAACATGCGCCTCTACGCGCAGTTGCGTGGCATGCGGGCCAATCAGCACTCCGACATCTTCGAAAGCCTGCTCGAATTCACCAGGCTGGGTCCATTTTCCAAGCGCCTGGCCGGAAAGCTCTCCGGCGGCATGAAGCAGAAGCTCGGGCTGGCGTGCGCGCTGATGGCGAAACCCGAAGTGCTGCTGTTGGACGAGCCGAGCGTCGGCGTCGATCCGGTCAGCCGCCAGGACCTGTGGCGCATGGTGCAGGCGCTTACCGATGACGGTATGGCCGTGATCTGGTCAACGGCCTACCTCGACGAGGCCGAGCGCTGCGAGAGCGTGCTGCTGCTCAACGAAGGCAAGCTCGAATTCGACGGCCCGCCGCAGGCGCTCACCGATCGCCTCGAGGCGCGCAGCTTCAGTCTGGAGCAAGTCGCCCGCGAGCGCCGCGCAGTACTCTCGCGGGCGCTGAGCCTGCGCAGCGTCGGCGACGGTGTGATCCAGGGTGACGCTGTGCGCGTGGTACTGCGCGAGGGCGACGGGCGCGAGCAGATCGAGGCGCTGGCCGATGAGGTCGGGGCGAAGCTCGTGCCAGTCCAGCCGCGCTTCGAGGACGCCTTCATCGATCTGCTGGGCGGCGGCCCGGGGGGAACGTCGGCACTCGCGGATCGCTTCGACGCGGTCGAACTCGATTCGGACGTCGCTGTGTCCTGCCGGGATCTGACCAAGCGCTTCGGCGATTTCACGGCCACCGACAAGGTCAGCTTCGAAGTCCGCAGGGGCGAGATATTCGGCCTGCTCGGTCCCAACGGTGCCGGCAAGTCGACCACTTTCAAGATGCTCTGCGGACTTCTGAGGCCGACGGAGGGCGAGGCGCATGTCGTGGGGCACGACCTGCGTCTTGCCAGGGGTTCGGCAAAGGGCCAGCTCGGTTACATGGCGCAGAAATTCTCGCTTTACGGACTACTGTCGGTGCGGCAGAACCTCGAATTCTCGGCCGGAGTCTACGGACTGGCGGGCGCTCTCAAGCGCGAGCGCATCGAAGAGATGATCGAGACCTTCGATCTGAAGCAATATCTCGCCACCTCGCCCGACGCGCTGCCGCTCGGCTTTAAACAGCGCCTGGCTCTCGCCTGCGCGCTGATGCATCGACCGCCGGTGCTGTTTCTGGATGAGCCGACGTCCGGCGTCGATCCGATCACTCGACGCGAGTTCTGGACGCACATCAACGGACTGGCTCGCAAGGGGGTGACCGTGATGGTCACCACCCATTTCATGGACGAGGCCGAGTACTGCGACCGTGTGGCAATGATGTACCGCGCAAGGCTTATTGCCCTCGACACGCCCGACGCGCTCAAGCGCGATGCCAGGAGCGACAGGCATCCCGATCCAACGATGGAGGACACCTTCATCCATCTGGTCGAGTCGGCCGACATGGAAGACGAGTCGCGCACCCACGCGAGGGATGCGGCATGACTACTCAAGCCAGCGATCTGCCTGCAGGCGCCGCGCCGGGTAGACGGGCCAGCCACAAGTTCGACTTGCGGCGCCTGATCGCACTGGTACGCAAGGAAAGCCTGCAGGCGCTTCGCGATCCGTCCACCATCCTGATCGCCTTTGTGCTGCCGGTGGTGCTCCTTTTTCTTTTCGCGTATGCAGTGTCACTGGACGTGCGTGAGGTGCGCATCGGCGTGGTGCTGGAATCCGATGGTGCTTCGGCGCAATCGCTGGCGGCCGCTTTCACCGGCACCCCCTACTTGAAAGTCACGCCCGCGCGCGACCGCCGTGTGGTCGCCGACCAGGTCGTCTCCGGCACTCTGCGCGGCTTCGTCGTGATTCCGCAGGATTTCGAGCGCCGGCTGGCGTCGCCCATATCGCGACCGCTGGTACAGGTGATCACCGACGGCTCGCAGCCGAATACCGCCAATTTCGTTGCCAATTACGCACAGGGCGTTGTTCGAACGTGGGGGGCGGACCGTAGCGGCAGCGCGGCGCGGGCGGCTATCGAGCTGGAGCCACGCTACTGGTTCAATGCCGAGCTCGAAAGCCGCCGTGCGCTCGTGCCCGGTGCGATCGCTATCGTAATGACCATTATCGGCACCATGCTCACCGCGCTGGTGGTCGCACGCGAATGGGAGCGAGGGACGATGGAGGCGGTGCTGTCGACGCCGGCTTCGGTAATGGAGATCCTGATCGGCAAGCTGCTGCCTTATTTCGTCCTGGGCATGGTCGCAACGCTTGGCTCTGCGGCGCTTGCGATCTTCGTGTTCGACGTACCGTTGCGCGGTTCGCTGGCGGCGCTGCTGACGCTGTCGGCGGTGTTCCTGATTGCCGCGCTCGGCCAGGGTCTGCTGATCTCGTCAGTCACCAGGAATCAGTTCCTCGCCTCGCAGATTGCGCTGTTCTCCGGCTTCCTGCCGTCCTTCCTGCTCTCGGGCTTTCTGTTCGAGATCGACGCCATGCCCCGGTGGATCCAGACGATCACCTACCTGATACCGGCGCGCTATTTCGTCTCCTCGCTGCAAACGGTATTTCTCGCGGGCGACGTCTGGGCGGTGTTCCTGCCGGATCTGGCGGCGATGGCCGCGATTGGCGTGTTCTTCTTCGCGATCGCCAAGCGCAAGACGCGCAAGAACCTGGAATCCTGAGTCATGCGCCACCTACACGAGACATTCGCCAACGCCCGTCTCCGCGCACAGATCGTCAAGGAGCTGCTCAGCATTCTGCGCGATCCGCGCAGCCGCCTGGTGGTGTTCGTGCCACCGCTGATGCAGTTGTTGATCTTCGCATTTGCGACCACCCTGGAGGTTCGCAACGTGGATATCGCGGTCTATGACCGAGACGCCGGCCGCTGGTCTCACGAACTGGTTGCCCGCGTCGCCGCCGCCGGTTTCGTCAAGGAGGTGCGCACCGTGCACAGTCGCGACGAGTTGCGCGGCGCGATTGACCGTCGCACGGTGATTGCTGCTCTCGACATCCCATCGAACTTCTCGCGCGACATTGCCGCGGGAGACTCCGGTATCGCTCAGGTCATCATTGACGGCCGTCGCAGCAATGCCGGCCAGATCACGGTCGGCTACCTCAATACCATCGCGACCGACCTTGGCGCAGACGCCAGGAGGGACGCTCGTAAAGCGTCGCCCGTCGTGGTGCGCAATTGGTTCAATCCCAATCTGATCTACCGCTGGTTCGTGGTGCCCGCTTTGTCGGGCATTCTCGTCTTCTTCAGCGCCCTGATGATCACCGCGCTATCGATCGCGCGCGAACGCGAGCTGGGCACCTTCGACCAGCTGCTGGTCTCGCCGACCACCACGCTGGAAATCATCATCGCAAAGACCGTGCCCGCGCTCGCGATCGGCGCCGTGCTGGGGCTGACGATGATCGCTGCGGCGGTGTTCGGCTTTCATGTCCCCCTCGAGGGCTCGTTCTGGCTGCTGCTGCCGAGCCTGCTGCTGTTCATCCTGTCGGTGGTGGGCATTGGGTTGATGATTTCCTCGGTCTCTGCGACACAGCAGCAGGCCATTCTCGGCAGTTTCGCCATTGGCGTGCCAGCCGTGCTGATGTCGGGCTTCGCCACCCCGGTGGAGAACATGCCCACCGTGCTGCAGTGGATGGCACAGGCGATTCCGCTCAAGCACTTCCTGGTTCTGGTCGAAGGCACGTTTCTTAAGGCGATGCCGGCATCGGACATCCTCGCCAACACCTGGCCGCTGGCAGTGATCGCGCTGGTGTCGCTGACGCTGGCGACGCTGTTCGTCCGGGGCCGCCTGCAGTGACGATGATCCCGGACGCCATGAAGGAGTTGCCATGACAGGTTCATCGAGTATCGGACCCCGCTGGGCACTCGTATCGGCGCCTGCTCTGAGCCTGCTGCTCGGCGCCTGCGCGGTCGGGCCCGATTATCGCGAGCCCCCGCCGGTTCATGCGGGCGCTGGCTGGACGCAGTCGGCCGATGGCGCGCCGGCGCAACTCGATCTGTCGGCCTGGTGGACATCTCTGGGCGATCCCGCGCTGGACCGACTGGTGGCTACGGCGCTTTCCGACAACCTCGACCTGCGTCGATCGGAGGCGCGCATCCGTGAGGCGCGCGCGCTGCGCGAGCGCGCCGGCGGCGATTACGCGCCGTCCGCCCAAGCCAGCGCCAACGTGACCCGACGCCGCCAGAGCGAGAACGGGCCACTTCCGATCGGTTCCATTCCCGGACTCGACGCTGCCCAGACGATCTACGATGTCGGCTTCGACGCCGCGTGGGAAATCGATCTTTTTGGCCGAACCCGGCGCGCGGTGGAAGGCGCCGAGGCGCGTTTGCAGGCCGCGCAGGCGGATGCGATCGGCGTGCGCATCCGCATCGCTGCCGAAGTCGCACGCAGCTACCTCACCCTTGGTGGCACCCAGCGCGAGTTGGCCGCGCGCGAGGCATCGGTGCAGACTCTGCAGCAGACGTTGGATCTCGTACGCAGACGCTCCGGAGCAGGCGACGCGGCACAGGCCGATGTGGACGCCGCGCAGGCGCGCCTCGCTGCCGCCGCTGCCGATTTGCCCGGCATCCGTGCGCGGCTGCGTGCCGCCGCGCTGGGCCTGGGCGTGCTGCTCGGCGCGCCGCCCGAGCGCGAGCTGGCGCTGGTTGACAGCGCCGCGCCCGAGATCGTTCTAACGCCATTTCCAGTGGGCGAACGCGCGGACGTGCTGCGCCGCCGGCCTGACGTACGCGCCGCCGAGCGGCGCCTGGCTGCGAGCACCGCCGACATCGGCGTGGCAACCGCGGAGCTGTTCCCGAAGCTGTCGATCGGCGTGGGCGGCGGCTTCCAGTCGCTGGATCCGGGGGATCTGTTCAAGGCAGCCAGCCAAACCTTCTCGATCGTGCCGCTGATCTCCTGGCGCCTGTTCGACGGCGGTCGCGTGCGCGCGGAAATCCATGCCAGCGAGGCGAAGCAGCAGCAGGCCGCACTCGCCTACGAGCAGGCCGTACTGGCCGCCCTGGGCGACGCGGAGCGCGCGTTGAGCAACTACCGGCTGGGCCTGGACACGGTGCAGCGCCGGCGCGCTGCGGTGCAGGCGGCGCGTCGCAGCTACCGTCACGCACAAGCGCGCTTCGAAGCCGGTGATATTGCACTGACCGACCTGCTGACCGAGGAGCGGGTCCTGCGCGACGCCGAGAGCGCCGGCGCCCGCGCCTACACCACTACAGCAATCGACCTTATTGCCTTGCTCAAGGCGCTGGGCGGCGGCTGGGACGCCCGCGCATCCCCGGCATCCGAAGCCGATGCGCGCGGGCCGGCGGCAAGCAAGGAACGACGTTCAGTGCAACCGGATGGGCACACAGGCGCTTGAGGATTCGTGGTCGATTTTCCCGCGGTCATCTCAGCTTCGACCCGCAGAAACAGGATTTTTGGGCGACCTGCATTGCCCACTGTCGCGAGCGGTCTCACCCGGAAACCACTGACGGCTGCGATTGGCGATGGCTACCAGCGACAGCATCACGGGCACCTCGACCAGCACGCCGACGACGGTTGCAAGCGCGGCGCCCGAGCTTAGCCCGAAAAGTGAGATCGCCACTGCAACTGCCAACTCGAAGAAGTTCGACGTGCCGATCAGGCATGCCGGGGCGGCGATCTCGTACGGCAGTTTCAGCCAGCGCGCACCCAGCGCGCTGACGAAGAAGATGCCATAGGACTGGATGATGAGCGGCACGGCGATCAACACGATGACCAGCGGTTGCGCCAAGAGCGTGCGCGCCTGAAAGCCGAACAGCAGCACGACCGTTGCAATCAGGCCGACGATCGACCAGGGCTTGATGAGCGCGATGCCGCTTGCGAGTCGCCCGGGACCGAGGCGCAGCCAGGCTCGGCGGGTGGCAATCCCCGCCACCAATGGCAACACAACATAGAGGACAACGCTGAGCAACAGCGTCTCCCAAGGCACCGCCACGTCAGTGACGCCAAGCAGGAACGCGGCGATCGGCGCGAACGCGAAGATCATCACCAGGTTGTTGACCGAGACCTGGACGAGCGTGTAATTGGGATCGCCCTTCGTCAACTGACTCCAGACGAACACCATCGCGGTACAGGGAGCGACACCCAGCAGAATCATGCCGGCAATGTACTCGGAGGCAAGGCTCGGGTCGACCCAGGGTGCGAACAGGTGCTCGAAGAACAGCACTGCCAGCGCAGCCATCGTGAAAGGCTTGATCAGCCAGTTGACGAACAAGGTGAGGAACAAGCCGCGCGGACGTTTGCCGACGTCCTTCACCGCGGCGAAGTCGACCTGGATCATCATCGGATAGATCATTACCCAAATGAATACGGCGACCACGAGGTTGACATGCGCCCATTCGAGGCCGGCGATCGCCTCGAAAAGACCCGGAGAGACCAGCCCCAGACTGACGCCGGCAAGAATGCCCAACCCTACCCAGACGGTCAGGAAACGCTCGAAAAGTCCCATCGCGCTGCTCTCCGGGCGCTCTCAGCAGCAGGAGGATGCCGGCTTGACCGCGATCGCTTCATCACGTTCTCTCCTTGCGCAGTTGCAGGAAACAACCGGCGACTCGAGACAGGACTCGCCCTGGCAGCAGTTTTCGGTCATGTAAGCGAGAAGGGCATTCATCTGGTCGTACTCGGCGCGATAAATGAGATTCCGGCTGGCGCGTTCCTGAGTGACCAGTCTGGCTGCGGGCAGGCCCAGGGTCTCGCTCATCGTTCCGGGCGTCAGCCCCTTTTCGCCGGCGACCACGAGCGCGCGGAAGACCCTGAGCCGAATCGGCTGGCCCAAGGCTGCGAGGGCTCTTATAACGTCGTTCTCTTTCATAGTTCTAGAATATTAGAAATGACGGGATATCGCAAGAGCCTGCGTTTCCCCTGCAACACAAGGCAGATCGTCACCGCACAAGGGGTCCGGCGCGATGGACTCCAGCGCGCCCTGATTCCCTGCCGGGAGCGCGGCGTCATCTGCCTTCGCGCCCGCAAGCGGTTATCGCGGGGTCCTGGCGGCGATTCGTGAGTGGAAATCCCGGACTCGGTACAATGATCCGCAGATTCAATGGCGTATCCGCGCGGCGCGAAGGATGTGTGCGTGCCACCACGATGCGCTTGTCGAACGAGGCCGTGGCCGCACTGATTTGATTCCGCCCTTGTCCCGCCCCTCAGGCCTTCGCCCGCACTCGGCTGCCCCTAGGCACGATCGTCGCGATTCGTGGCGGAATCGTGGACGTGGCGTTTCCGGATCCACTGCCACATATCCATGACCTGCTTTACGCCAGCGTGGTGCCGCTCGAGGTGGCGCTGCTGGTAGGCGAAGGCGTGGTGCGCTGCGTTGCGCTCAAGCCGGTGCGCGGTCTCGGGCTCGGCGCGCCAGTGCACAGCACCGGCGCGCCGATCAGGGTGCCGGTGGGTGACGCAATGCTTGGCCGGATGCTGGACATGTTCGGTACGCCGATCGATGGCTTGCCGCCTCCGACAGCGGCGGCCCATCACTCGATCCATCGTGAGCCGCCCGCTTTGCAGGACCGCGTGCTGCGGGCCGAGATCCTTGAAACCGGCATCAAGGCGATCGATCTTCTCTCGCCGATCGAACGTGGCGGCAAGACCGGCCTGTTCGGGGGAGCCGGGGTGGGCAAGACGGTCCTGCTGACCGAACTGATCAACAATACCGCGCAGCACCATCATGGCGTGAGCTTGTTCTGCGGCATCGGGGAGCGCTCGCGCGAGGCGGAGGAGTTGTACCGCGAAATGGGCGAGGCGGGCGTGCGCGACAAGACCGTGATGCTTTTCGGTCAGATGAACGAGGCGCCCGGCGTACGGTTTCTGGTTGGCAATTCCGCGCTGACCATGGCCGAGTACTTCCGCGACGAAAAGCAGCAGGATGTGCTGCTGCTGATCGACAACATCTTCCGGTTCGTACAGGCCGGCTCGGAAGTGTCCGGCCTGCTGGGGCGGATGCCGTCGAGCGTCGGCTACCAGCCGACACTTGCCACTGAACTGGCCGCCTTGCAGGAGCGGATCGCCTCGACGCGCAACGGGTCGATCACCTCGATCCAGGCGGTCTACGTGCCGGCTGACGATTTCACCGATCCGGCCGCGGTCCATATCTTCTCGCACCTTTCGGCCACCGTCGTGCTGTCGCGCAAACGCGCAAGCGAGGGACTGTATCCGGCCGTCGATCCCCTGGCTTCGGCGTCCGTCATGCTGACGCCCGGCGTGGTCGGACAGCGCCACTACGACATAGCCCGCGCGGTGCGCCGCACACTTGCGGAGTATGAAGAGCTGCGCGACATCATCGCCATGCTCGGGATCGACGAGCTTGCCGCGAACGATCGCGCCACCGTCGCCCGGGCAAGGCGGCTGGAACGCTTTCTGACACAGCCGTTTGCCACGGTGGAGGCGTCGGTCGGCACCGCGGGCAAGCGGGTGTCCACGGCCATGACGCTCGACGGATGCGAAACGATTCTCGAACAGAGCGAATTCGAACTGCCCGAGAGCGCCTACTACATGATCGGTGGTCTCGAAGACCTGGAGAGCTCCCGGTGAGCATGGCCGGCGACATGCAGGTCACAGTGCGGCTTCCTACGCGCACGCTTTTCGATGGCCGCGCAACACGGCTGACCGCGGTGGCTGAGAACGGCAGCTTCGGGATTCTTCCCAACCATGTCGACTTCGTTACCGCGCTGGCACCGTCGGTGCTGACCCTGCACACGCCGGAAGGACGCGAGCGGATCTTCGGCATCGATACAGGCCTGTTGGTCAAGAAGGGCCATGCGGTCGAGATCGCGGTCCGGCGCGGCGTCGAGAGCGACGACCTTGGCTCGCTTCGCAAAACGGTGCGCGAGACCTTCATCGAGATGGACGAAGAAGAGCGCGCCGCGCGCTCCGCCCTCTCTCGGCTGGAGGCCGGGATGGTGCGCCGCTTCGCCAGTTTGCGAAGGTCTCGGCCATGACCACGAAACGAGGTGGATCGGCCGACGATATCGGGCGCCGAGCCGAGCGCATGAAAGCCGCGCGCGAGAATCCGGGGCCCAGCCCGCTGCGCGGACTCGGCACCTTCGGCATGATTGGCTGGTCGATTGCCGTACCCACCGTCGGAGGCGCCTTTCTGGGACTGTGGCTCGATCGCATAGCGCCGCAGGCCTTCTCCTGGCCCCTTGCCCTGATCCTCGGGGGCCTGGTCGTCGGCATACTGATCGCGTGGTCATGGATCGAGCGGGAAGGTCGCGAATGAAATTGATCGACTGGGTCGCAATCGACTGGGTCGCGCTCGCGTCGGGCCTGGCGGTGGGCACGGTGGTGAGCGCGGTATTCTTCGCGGGCCTCGCGCTGGGCATGCGCATTGCGTTGCGCGCCGGGCGCCCCGCGGCGATCCTGCTGCTCAGTGCAGGGCTTCGGATCGCGCTGCTGCTGGGCACCGGCTGGCTCGTCGCGCAAGCGGGTACCTCGGCCTTCTGCGGCTACGCCGCGTCGTTTCTGCTGGTACGCCAGCTTGCGATCAACCTTGCGCGGCCCAGGCCTATTCAAGGAGGCTCCCGATGGAATTGACACCTGACAACACCATCGTGTTCCAGGCCTGGGGCATTTCGGTCAATGCCACCATCTTCAATACCTGGCTGATCATGGCGCTGCTGACAGTCGTGTCCATGCTGATCACACGCAAGCTGCGCCCCGACGTTCCACCCAGCCGCTGGCGCACGACGCTCGAGGTGATCGTGCAGGGCATCGAGGCGCACATTGCCGAGATTGCCCAGCGGCCGTCACCGCAGCTTCTTTATTTCGTCGGAACATTGTTTTTGTTCATCGCCACGTCGAACCTGCTGATGATCGTGCCGGGATTTCGTCCGCCGACGGCGTCTCTTTCGACCACGGCGGGATTGTCACTGTCGGTTCTGCTGGCGGTACCGATCTTCGGCGTGAGCAGCCGGGGCGTGAGGGGCTACCTGAGAACGTACCTCGAACCTTCGGTGATCATGCTGCCCTTCAACATCATCGGCGAGATCTCGCGCGGCATCTCGCTCGCCATCCGGCTCTACGGCAACATCATGAGCGGCGCGGTGATCGCCGCAATCCTTCTCGGCGTGGCGCCATTCTTCTTCCCGGTTGTAATGGAGATGCTGGGGCTGCTGACCGGGCTGATTCAGGCTTATATCTTCGGCATTCTGGCGACCGTCTACATTTCTTCCGTCATCACCGAGCAGGAACCATCCGGGAGCACAACCCAATGACCGATCTGGCCTTCATCGCCGCTGTTTCCATTTTCACCGCGGGTCTGACCGTGTCCTTCGGCGCGCTTGGCCCGGCGCTGGGGGAAGGGCGCGCCGCGGCAATGGCGCTCAGCGCGATCGCCCAACAGCCTGATGCGTCCGCCACTTTGTCGCGGACTCTTTTCGTAAGCCTTGCAATGATCGAGTCCACGGCGATCTACTGCTTCGTTGTCGCCATGATCCTGATCTTCGGCAATCCGTTCTGGAACGCTTTCCTCGAGGCGGCACAAGGAGCCGCAAAGGCGGCAGCCGGCTGAGATGTCGATAGACTGGATCACCGTTGCGGCGCAGATCGGCAATTTCCTGGTACTGGTCTGGTTGCTCAAGCGTTTCCTCTATCGTCCGATCCTCGACGGTATCGACGCTCGCGAGACCGAGATTGCCGAGCGCATGGCCGAGGCGGCGCTCATCCGACAAAAGGCCGAAGCAGCGCAGACGCAATATCGGGATAAGCTCGAGGCGTTTCGCGCAGCCCAGTCCGCGACGGTCGAGGGCGCCCGCAAGAAAGCCGAGGAAGAGCGCGACGAACTCTTGCGCAAGGCCCGCGAAAGTCTCGAGCGTGAACGCGGGGAACGCGAAAAGCAGCGAGCGCGCGAAGCCCTGGAGTACGCCGACGAACTCCACCGGACGGGTGCGGAGGCCTTGTTGTCGCTGACCCGCAAGGCCTTGCGGGACCTGGCCGACGAGACGCTGGAAGAGCGGATCGCGGCTCATGTCGCGGGACGACTGGCTCCGCTGTCCGAGGCCCTTCTCGAGGCCGCTGGCGAAAGTACCGAGGCGGTTGCGATCACTCGTGATCCTCTGCCCGGCAACGCACGCGATCGATTGAACGTGGATCTGCGCAAGATCATCCCGCGGGTGAGCTTGCGCTTCGAAACCGACCCGGCCCAGGCGCCGGGCCTGATCCTGCGGCTGGGCGGTGCACAGGTTGCCTGGACAGTGGACACGTATGTGGACGGGCTCGGTGCGCTGCTGGAGGAAGGGGTCAGGCGAGGCCGCAATACCGGATCTGCGAATCGATGAGCGTGGAAAAGCACGCAGTCGGCGCCAGCACCCGGGAGATGCTCCAGGCGCTGCTCGACAGCCCCGCACCTGCCCCCCGGCTGAGCGAGATCGGCCGGGTCACGGAGGTCGGTGACGGAATCGCGATCGTGACCGGGCTGGCCCGCGCGCTCTCGGACGAGCTCCTCGAATTTGCCGGCGGTGTGCGCGGGATTGCGTTCGACCTGGAGCCCGGGCGGCTGGGCGTGGTGCTCCTGGGCCCATCGGAACGGGTTGCGGTCGGCGAGGGCGTGCGACGCACCGACAAGGTGGTTACCGTTCCGGTCGGACCAGCACTTCTGGGCCGGGTCGTCGACGCGCTGGGGCGCCCGCGCGACGGCAAAGGGAGCATTGACAGCGCAGCAGAGCGTCCGATCGAGGTCGAGGCGCCCGGGATCCTGCAGCGCTGTGCGGTTTCACGGCCCCTTGCCACCGGCTTGAAGGTGATCGATGCGGCGGTACCGGTCGGCCTCGGTCAGCGCGAACTGATCATCGGCGACCGGCAGACCGGCAAGACGTCCATCGCAATCGATGCGATCCTGAACCAGATCGGAACGGGCGTGCTGTGCGTTTATTGCGCGATTGGCCAGCGCGGCGACGCGGTGGCCAAGGTCATCGGCGCCATCAGCGCAGGCGGGATGATGCAGAACACGGTCATCGTCGCCGTGGGGGACGAGGAGGCGCCGGGCCTTTCGTGGATTGCACCCTATGCCGCCATGTCGATCGCCGAGAGCCATGCCGCGAACGCGCGCGATGTGCTGGTGGTGATGGACGACCTGACGCACCACGCGAGATCGTATCGGGAACTTGCGCTGCTCCTGCGGCGGCCGCCCGGGCGGGAGGCGTTTCCGGGCGATATCTTCTATGTCCACGCCCGGCTATTGGAGCGAGCGGGTCAATTCAACGCGCAAGCGGGTGGCGGATCGATCACGGTCCTGCCGGTGGTCGAGACCCAGGCGGAGAACCTGTCGGCCTATATCCCGACGAACCTGATCTCGATCACGGACGGGCAAATCTACCTCTCGCCGCGCCTTGTGCAAAAGAATCAGTTCCCCGCGGTCGACTTGGGGGTGTCGGTGTCGCGGGTGGGCGGCAAGGCCCAAAGCCGGGCGTTCCGGGAGATCGCCGGGAACCTGCGCGTGACGCTTTCGCAATTCGAGGAACTGGAGGACTTCGCCCGCTTCGGCACCCGCCTCGACGCGCCGACCAGGGCGCGACTGGCCCGCGGCAGCGCCGTGCGTGCCGCACTGCGCCAGCCCGAACGTGATCCGATGCCGGCAGCCGAGCAACTGATCGTCCTGCTGTGTGCGATGGAGGGGCTGTTCGACGGGCTCGATGAGGCGGACGCTGCCGCAGCGATGACGGCCGTCAGGGGCGCGGTGCAAAGCAATGGACGAGAGATCGAGGCCCGGATCGCGTCCAACGAACCCCTGAGCAGCGAGGATCGAGCGCGGATCGTCGCGTTCTCGAAAGAAGCGATCGCCGCCCCCCTGGACAATCATGGCCGACACCCTTGAGACCCTGGGTCGCAGGACCGAAACGCTCGGTAGCATCCGCGGCATCGTGCGCACGATGAAAACGCTTTCAGCGATCAATGCGCTGCCCTACGAGCAGGCTGCACGCTCCATCGAAGCCTACCGAGGCACCGTCCTGGACGGGTTTCGGGCGTTCCTGCGTCGCAACGGCCCGCTTGCCCTCGCATCACAAACGACGGTGCGGGTCATCATCGCCTTCGGCTCGGACCTCGGGCTCTGTGGCAACTACAACGAGATTCTGGCCGAAGAAGTGCGCAGGCAACTGCAAGCACCTGATTCTTCCGGTCCGGCCGCCCACGTGCTCTGTGTCGGCGCGCAGATGGAAGACGCGCTCACGGGGTTGGGAGTGGAGGTCGGGGGCACCTTGTTGCCACCCGCCACCGTCGACGGACTCGGACGGCTCGCAGCTGAACTCGTTACACGACTCGATGCCTTGTCCAGGGGGAGTGCGTCGATCGGGGTGGGGGTTACGCTTGTTTTTACCGAGCGCGCCGCGCATGGCCAGCAGGCCCCGGTTGCGCGGCGGCTTTTGCCGCTCGATGCGGCCTTGATGGACGAGCTTGGCGATAGCGGCTGGAAATCCCGCAGTCTGCCGACTTTCACCCTGCCAGCGCGCGATCTGCTCGCGGCGCTGGTTCGCGGCTATCTGTTCGCCAGCGTGTTCTACGCGGCGGCTGAAGCCCTCGTCACCGAAAATGCCGCCCGGCTTGCACGGATGCAACAGGCCGAGCAATCGGTCGATGAACAACTGCAAGCGCTCGAGTCCCGGACGCGGCTGGAGCGCCAGCGGGAAATCACCACCGAACTGCTCGACGTGATCATCGGATTCGAGGCCCTGAAGGAGCGGGAGCGAAGACTGGCGAAGCAGCGGCTCTCGCCGGATCCCGGATAAACCGCTGGAGGCTTGGGCGCGCTTCGGTTCGTGCCCGCGCCGTCGCCCCGCTCAGAGCGCGTCGCAAACCCTTTGCATGCACTGCCTCACCTGGGAGGCGAGCGGAACCATGTCGGGACGGTCAGCGAGGCCGAGGACGCCTTCGGGGTTCATGAACTCGACCCGCACCGTGCCTCGGTCATCGCGAACGACGACATTGCAGGGCAACAGCAAACCGATCTCCGGAGCCATCTCGAGCGCCTTGTGCGCGAACCCGGGGTTGCACGCGCCCAGGATCCGGTACGCCGGCGTGTCGATACCGAGCTTTTTCTTCAGGGTTGCCGCCACATCGATTTGCGTGAGTATCCCGAAGCCTTCCTTTTCCAGTTCCGCAGTGACCCGCTCGACGGTTTGTTCGAAGGGGGCGTCGACGGTGCGGCCAAAACCGATTCTGCTGTTCATGATCATGTCCTGTCGAAGTGAAGGGAGGGTTGCGCATTGACTATTTAGCTAAGAAAACAAATAATAGCACTTGAAGGTATCGGGAGGCCATAAGGGATGGCACCCGGGTTTCGGGTGCTGCCAGCGAGAGATCGGATGTCGAGAGAATGGTTTCGAAGTGCGCTCATTGCGGCAAGCCTGCTGGCTTCGTCGATTGCTGCGGCCGCTCCCGAGCAACTGGCTTCGGCACCCGTTGTCCTGCGCGAAGCGTCCGAGACCGCGGGCTACGATGGGGTCGTCGAGGCCATGCGGCAGACCGTGGTTGCGGCCCAGGTTTCGGGCGCCGTAGTGGCGATCACCGTGAGGCCCGGCGACACCGTCCAGGAGGGACAGGTGGTGGCGCGCATCGATGCGCGGGCCGCCGAGCAGACCGCCGCCGCCGGCGACGCGCAGGTGCAGGCGGCGCGGGCGTCACTGGAAGTCGCGACCCGGGAAGTCGAGCGCCAGAGGCAACTGTACGAGAAGCGTTACATCAGCCAGGGCGCTCTCGAGCGTGCCGAGGCTCAATACAAGGCGACGCGGGCGCAGTTGTCGGCCCAGCTCGCACAGGCCGGTGCGGCGCGCACACAGTCGAGTTTCTATGTCGTGAAAGCGCCCTATGCCGGGGTGGTGTCCGAGGTGCCTGCGGTGCTGGGCGACATGGCCATGCCGGGGCGGCCCTTGCTCACCGTCTACGATCCGGGCGCGCTGCGCGTGACGGCATCCGTGCCCGAAACCGCCATCCTTCGGATGGACGCCGATCGGGCTGCGAGAATCCAGTTGCCGAGCCTGCCGCCCGCACGTCAATGGATCGCCCCGGCGCGTGTCGAAGTGTTGCCGACGGTCGATGCGGGCACTCACACGGTGCAGGTTCGCCTCGAGTTGCCCGCCGGTACGCCGGGCGTTACACCGGGCATGTTCGCACGAGCCTGGCTGCCCACCGCCGGCGAAAAGCGCGCCCGTCTCTATGTACCGGCCGCGGCCGTCGTACGCCGCGCCGAGATGACCGGCCTCTACGTCATCGACCCGAACGGGCGGCCGGTCTTGCGTCAGGTGCGGGTGGGCGGCAACGCGGGCGACGCGGTGGAAATCCTTACCGGTGTGACCGCCGGCGAGCGCGTGGCGCTCGATCCGCAGGCCGCGGCACGTGTGCGCTGGGGGGCGCCATGAGCGAGCGGCTCGGCATTTCAGGGCGCATTGCCCGCTACTTCCAGTCCGCGCAGATTACTCCACTCCTGGCTCTGCTGGCCCTGCTGCTCGGAGTGTTCGCGGTCATCGTCACGCCGCGCGAGGAAGAACCGCAGATCGACGTCACGATGGCCAACGTGCTGGTGCCTTTTCCCGGGGCCTCGGTGCGCGATGTGGAGCAGATGGTGGCAACGCCCGCCGAGCAGGTGCTTTCGCAGATGGCTGGCATCGAGCATGTGATGTCGGTGTCACGCCCGGGTCTTGCGGTATTGACGGTGCAGTTCAAGGTCGGGGTGCCTCGCACCGAGGCGCTCGTGCGGCTGTATGACGCCGTGAACTCCAACGCCGACTGGTTGCCGCGCGGCCTGGGCGTCCTCGATCCCCTGATCAAAGCGAAGGGGATCGACGACGTGCCGGTCGTCGCGCTGACGCTCTATGGCGGGAGCGCGACGACCGGCGCCTACGGCCTGGAGCGAATCGCTCACAGCATCGAGGCCGATCTGAAGCGGGTCAGCGGCACGCGAGAAGTCACAACGATCGGCGGCCCGGGTCGGGCGATCCTCGTCGAGATCGATCCGGCCCGGATGGCGAGCGCGGGGATTACCGTCGCGGATCTGCGCTCCACCCTGGCGTCGGCCAACCTCGGCTCGCCGGTGGGCGAGTTGCTCGGGGGTAACCGCGCCGTGGCGGTCGAGTCGGGTCCCTTCCTGAGCGACGCTCGCGAAGTGGCTGAACTGGTGGTGGCCGCGCGCGACGGGAAGCCGATTTTCATGCGCGACGTGGCGGAGGTGCGCGATGGGCCGTTGCCGCCGAGCCGCTACGTCTGGTATGGCCAGGCGGGCCCGGAAGGCGGCGAGTTCCCCGCGGTGACGATTGCAATCACGAAGAAGCCCGGCCAGAACGCGATCGACGTCGCCGACGCGGTGATGAGACGGGTGGAGGCGTTGCGCAATACCGTCATCCCCCCCGACGTGCAGGTGGCGGAGACGCGCAACTATGGCGCCACTGCCAACGACAAGGCGCAAAAGCTCATCCAGAAGTTGCTGTTTGCAACAGTCTCGGTCGTTGCGCTGGTGCTGCTGGCTCTCGGGTGGCGGGAGGCCTCGATCATCGGCCTGGCCGTCGCCCTGACCCTGACGGCAACACTGTTCGCGTCCTGGGCCTGGGGGTTCACCTTGAACCGGGTGTCGCTGTTCGCGCTGATTTTCTCGATCGGGATTCTCGTCGACGATGCGATCGTCGTGGTAGAGAACATTCATCGCCACCAGGCCCTTTATCCGGACCGCGCGCTGCGCGAGATCATTCCCGCGGCCGTGGACGAGGTTGGCGGTCCGACCATCCTGGCCACTTTCACGGTGATCGCCGCGCTGCTGCCGATGGCGTTCGTGACCGGGCTGATGGGACCGTACATGAGTCCGATCCCGATCAACGCGAGCATGGGCATGCTCCTGTCCCTGGCGATCGCGTTCACCGTGACGCCCTGGCTGGCGCGTCACTGGATGAAGCCGGCGCGAGCCGGTGCCGCACAGCCGGGGTCCCACGGACTGGCCGCGTGGCTGGCGCCGCTGTTCGCAAAGATCTTCGGCCCGCTTCTGGATGAGCGGCGGGGGCGGCGCAATCGTCGCTTGCTCGGTGTCGGCGTCGCTGTGCTGATCGCCGGCTCGGTGGCCCTGCCCGTCGCAGGCCTCGTCCAACTGAAGATGCTGCCGTTCGACAACAAGTCGGAATTCCAGGTGGTGGTGGACATGCCCGAGGGCACGCCTCTGGAGTACACCGCGGCGGTGCTGCGCGAGCTCGGCGCCTGGCTGGCTCACCAGCCGGAAGTCGCCGACTACCAGGCCTACGCCGGTACGGCCGCGCCGATCAACTTCAACGGCCTGGTGCGCCAGTACTACCTGCGCGCCGGGGGCAACGTCGGCGACCTGCAGGTGAACCTCGTGGATCAGCATCATCGCAGCGATCAGAGCCATGTGATGGCGACCCGGATGCGCCCGGCGCTGCAGGAGATCGGCGCGCGCTTCGGCGCGAACGTGAAAGTCGTGGAAGTCCCTCCCGGGCCGCCCGTGCTGGCCCCCATCGTGGCCGAGGTGTACGGACCGGAGGCGCAGGGTCGGCGAGAGGTTGCCGAGGCCGTGCGCGCGGTGTTCAGCCGCACCGATGACGTGGTCGACATCGACGATAGCAGCATCGCGGTGGCCCCGAAGGTGCTGCTGCTGGTCGACCGGCGCAAGGCGGCCATGCTCGGAATATCGCAGCAGGCGATCGTCACTACATTGCGCGCGGGCCTCGCCGGCGAGGCCGCAAGCTACCTGCACGACGGCAGCAAATACCCCGCGCCGGCCACGGTGCAGTTGCCCGCCGAGCGCCAGGGCGATCTCGACACGCTGCTGCAGCTGGCGGTGCGCAGTGCCGGCGGCGCCCTGGTTCCGATCCGGGAGCTTGTCACGGTCAGCGACACGGTGCGCGAGCAACCCGTCCATCACAAGGATCTGCTGCCCGTCGACTACGCGATTGCCGACATGGCCGGCAGCATCGACAGCCCGCTGTACGGCATGTTCGGGATGCGCCGTGATTTGTCGACCCTCGCCACGCCGGGTGGCGGCACGCTCGGAGAATATTTCATCCGGCCACCGCAGGATGCCTATCGCGACTACGCCATCAAGTGGGATGGCGAGTGGCAGATCACCTACGAAACCTTCCGCGACATGGGCGCTGCCTATGCGGTGGGGCTGGTGCTGATCTACTTGCTGGTGGTTGCGCACTTCGGCTCGTATCTCACGCCGCTGATCATCATGGCGCCGATCCCGCTCACGATCATCGGCGTGATGCCCGGCCACGCGCTGCTGGGCGCGCAGTACACCGCCACCAGCATGATCGGAATGATCGCGCTGGCCGGCATCATCGTACGGAACTCCATCCTGCTGGTGGACTTCATCATCCTGCAGGTGGGCGAGGGCGTTCCCTTCAAGGACGCCGTGGTGCGCTCGGCGACCATCCGCGCCCAGCCGATCCTGCTGACCGGCGTGGCCGCCATGCTGGGCGCGTTTTTCATCCTCGGCGACCCGATCTTCAACGGGCTCGCAATCTCGCTGATCTTCGGCATCCTCGTCTCCACCCTGCTCACGCTGGTGGTGATTCCATTGTTGTACTTCACGGCCTTTCGCAACCGCCCCGGGCCGAGCCCTCACGGAGAGCAGTCATGACTTCCTGGCAACTCGTGCGAATTTTCGCGGGCCTGTTCATCCTGGTGTCGCTGGCGCTGGGCATCCCGGGCAGCCCGCTGTTCGTCAGCCAGTGGTGGTTGGCGCTTACCGTGTTCGTTGGCGCCAATCTGTTGCAATGCGGGATGACTCGCTGGTGCCTGCTGGAACGCTTGCTGCGCGCGCTGGGTGCGCGCGCTGGGTGCGCGCGCAGGCAACTGAGCATGCGGGCGATGCACGGGGTTCGTGCACCGGCGCCGAGGCGGCTACGACCCGGCATGCGGGCACCCGCGGCGCTCGTGTCGCTGCTGCTGGCCCTGTGGCTGCGGCCGGTCGCCGCCGTCGGCCTTCTCGAGTCGTGGCGCGCCGCGCAACAGCACGACCCGGAGTTCGCAGCGGCCCGAGCCGCGCACGAGGCGGGACAGGCACGCCGATCCCAGGCGGCTTCCTTGTGGCGGCCGTCCGTTCAACTGCGCGCCACCGCAGGCAGCATGACCACCGATACGGCGATCGAGGGCGCCCGGTTCTCGGCGCCCGCCTTCGGGCAATCCGACGCAGTGGCTTTCAGCACCTCGGTGGTCGGCGGAACCACCGAGCGCTGGGCCGTTTCAGCCAAGCAGCCGTTGCTCAGCGGAGAGCGCCGGGCCCAGAGCCGACAGCTCGAGGGGGCGGCGGACATGGCTGAGCGCGAATGGCAAGGCGCGCAGCAGTCCCTGATCCTGCGCACCGCGCAGCACTACTTCGATGTGGCGGTGACCGGGGAGTCGCTGCGTGTGCTGCGCAATCAGCAGGAGGCGGTCGATGCGGCCCTGCGCGAGGTGCGAGACCGGTTTCAATTGGGAGATGTGCCGGTCACGGACACCTTCGAGGCCGGGGCGCGCAGCGAGGCCATCAAGGCGCAGGTGCTCGCGCTCGAGACGCAGCTTCAGCTCGAACAGGTCACTTTCTCCGACCTCACGGGATTGCCGCCACAGTTCATGCAATTCCGGCAGCCCACCCGCGCGACCGCGCAGGCCCCGCGCCGCGCGCTCGACCGGTGGCTGGCTGACGCGGCTGCGAGCAATCCGAAGTTGCACGCCCAGATCGCCCGTGCGGAAGTCGCCCGGCAAAAGGCGCTCGAATTCAGCGCCGCGGCCGCCCCCGCGCTCGATCTCGTCGCGGAGGCCAGCCGCGACCGGCTCAGCGGCAGCGGCGACTTCGGGTCGGCCAGCAACACCGTGAAAAACCAGATGATCGGCGTGCAACTCACGGTGCCGCTCTACACCGGCGGCTATCGGAGCGCGCGTCATGAAGAAACGCTTCGCCTGGCAGATCAGGCCCGGTCCGAAACCGACCGCTCGCGCCAGCAGACTGCGCTCCAGACCCGGCAGGCGTGGCTCGGCATCACCGTGGGTGCCGGCCGGATCGCCGCGCTCGCCGAAACGCTCACCGCCAGCCGCGCGCGACTCGACGCGACCCGGCTCGCGCACGACATCGGCGACCGCACGACCCTGGAGTTGCTGAACGCCGAGAACGACGCCGCCAATGCCGAGATTGCGCTGCTGCAGGCGCGCATCGGCGCACTGATGGACCGTCTGCGCCTGAGCGCAATGGCAGGCCAACTCGACGAAACAGTGCTGCAGGCGATCGATGCGAGCTTGCAGGCCCCCGACGGGCGCCCCCCGAGCGTCACAACCCGGGCTGCGCTGCGCCCGGCGCCTCAAACGCGACGCACCGCGAAGACTCGTTTAGCCGCCCATCGAGAACGGAGGAGATGACCACGGCACACAGGGAACATGAACTTGCGTTCAGGCTCGGCATGATGTTGCTCGCATTCAAGGGCGTGGACCCGACCGTAGCGGTGGACGAGCTTTGCAACCCGCGCGGCTCCCCACCTCCGGTCGTGGATTGGAGGAGGCAGTCAAGCTCCGACGCATCGGGATTGCAAGGTGCGTGACCAGGTGACAACGTCAGGAGCGCTGGGCGAGCCCTCAGTGCTCGATGCCGATGAGGTGGCGCGCCGCCTCGACACCGACCCCGGGCGCGGTCTGAAGGGTGCCGAGGCTGCCCGCAGGCTCGCCCGCCACGGCCGCAACGAGTTGCCGTCGGCTCCGCCCGTGCCCGCCTGGCGCCGGCTGCTCGCGCAGTTCCGCAATCCGCTCGTCTACCTGCTGCTGATGGCCATCGTCGCCTCGCTGGTTGCGTGGGCCGCGGACGACAGGCAGGGCTGGCCGGTCGACGCTGTCATCATCGGGTTGATCGTCGTCTTCAACGCCGCGCTGGGCTACGCGCAGGAAGCCAGCGCGCAGCGCGCGGTGGCCGCACTGGCGCGGATGACCGCGGTGACCTGCGCTGTCGTGCGCGACGGGCACAGGGATCGAGTGCCGAGCGCCGAGCTGGTGCCCGGCGATCTGCTCCTGCTCGAAGAGGGGATCGCCTCGGCATGGTTTTCAAGGGCACGGCCGTGGTGCAGGGCACCGGACGCGCCGTCGTCACCGCGACAGGCATGGACACCCAGGTGGGATTGATCGCCGGGATGCTCGAGGCTACGGAGGAGTCTCCCACGCCGCTGCAGGCCGAGATCGGACGGGTGGGGCGAATGCTCGGCGCGGCGGTGGTCGTCATCGCGACAGTCGTGATGGCGACGGTCTTCCTCGTCTTCGAGGTCCGCAGCGCCGCAGATGTCGTCACGGTGTTGCTGCTCGGCGTGTCGCTCGCCGTTGCCGCCGTCCCCGAAGGATTGCCGGCCATCGTCTCGGTCGTGCTTGCCCTGGGCGTCCAGCGCATGGCCAAGCGAAACGCCATCGTGAAGAAGCTGTCCTCCGTGGAGACCCTGGGTTCTGCCTCGGTCATTTGTTCCGACAAGACCGGCACGCTGACAAGATCGGAGATGACGATCGAGCGGGTGATGACCGCGTCGGGCGGCACGCGGATCACAGGGATCGGGTATGCGCCCGAGGGGCAGGTGGAGCAGGAAAACCCGGGGCCAGGCGCGGACGCGCTGCGCGCCGAGAACGTCGTGGTGCTCAGCGGCGGTAGCCTGGCCAGCAACGCAGCGCTGCGCGAGCGCGACGGCGAATGGGAGATCCAGGGTGATCCGACCGAGGCGGCGTTCCTGGTGGCCGAGCGCAAGCTCGGAGCCGCTGCAAGGCGCGAACGGCGCTTCGAGCGCATCGGCGAGATCCCGTTCAGTTCGCAGCGCAAGCTCATGTCCACCGTCGCGCGCGATCGCGAGCACGGCAACGAACCCGTCCTGGTCACCAAGGGGGCGCCGGACGTTCTGCTCGAGCGGTGCAACCGGGTGCGCACCGGCATGGACGTCGTCGTGCTCGACGCCGAGACCCGCAAGCGGCTCCTCGCCGACGTCGACGAGCTTTCCGACGCTGCGCTTCGCACCCTGTCCGTGGCCTATCGACCGCTCGCGCCGGGCGAGGACCAGGACATCGGCGAGGCGCTCGAGCACGAGCTCATTTTCGTCGGTACCGTCGGCATCATCGATCCGCCCCGTCCTGAAGCGGCGGTGGCGATCCGGGAGGCGCAGCGCGCGGGCATCCGCGTGATCATGATCACCGGCGACCATCCGCGCACCGCCACCCGCATCGCTGCAGATCTCGGGATTGTCGCAGCAGGCGTGCCTGCCCTGACCGGGCTGGAGCTCGACGAACTGGACGACGAGGTCTTTGCCCGCGCGGTTCGGGTCACGTCGGTCTATGCGCGGGTCGCGCCCGCCCACAAGCTCAGGATCGTCGACGCATTGCAGGCCGACGGCAACATCGTGGCGATGACGGGCGACGGCGTGAACGATGCTCCTGCGCTAAGGTCCGCCGACATCGGCGTGGCCATGGGACTGACCGGCACCGAGGTAACGAAAGAAGCATCGGACATGATCCTCGCCGACGACAATTTTGCGACGATCGTGGAGGCCGTGCGCGAGGGCCGCCACATCTTCGACAACATCCAGAAGTTCCTGCGCTACCTGCTCTCGTCGAACATCGGCGAAGTGCTCACGGTCTTCCTGGGCGTGGTACTCGCAGAGGTGATCGGGCTGACAGGGTCGTCGAGCGCGATCGTGCTGCCGCTGTTGGCGACGCAGATTCTCTGGATCAATCTGATTACTGACTCGGCCCCCGCGCTCGCGATCGGCATGGACCCGGAAACCGACGACGCGATGGCGCGCATGCCCCGCCGACCGACCGAGCGGATGATCGACGCGCGCATGTGGGCAGGCGTACTGGAGGTGGGCACGGTGATGGCATTGGTGACGTTGTTCACGATCGACCTTTACCTGCCCGGTGGTCTCGTAGAAGGCGCGCAAGGACTCGGCAATGCGCGCACCGCGGGTTTCACGGTGCTCGTTCTCGCGCAACTGTTCAATTGCTTCAATGCCCGATCGGAAACCATCACCGCTTTTCGCCACCTGTTCGTCAATGGGTGGCTTTGGGGAGCGGTAGTGCTCGGCGTGCTGTTGCAGGTGGCGGTGGTGAACGTCGGCTTCCTCAACGTTGCGTTCGGAACAGTGCCCCTGCAACCGGATCAGTGGCTGGTGTGCGTCGCGATGGCGAGCCTGGTGCTGTGGTTCAGCGAACTGCGCAAGCTTGTGGTGCGGCTGGCGGGAAGTGGGAGGCGTTGATTGGGACTTCCCCGAGCCCCGCGGCGCCGTGGGCCGGCGCTCCTTTCATGTGGTAAAAGATCGAGGCTCATGAGCGGAACGCGAACGAACAGAGTGGATCTGCGGCGCCATATCTGGAAGCTGCTCGGCTTGGCTGTGATAGCCATCCTCGCGTGGTTGTTCTTGCCGCGGCTGCTGTTCGGCCCCATTGTTCCTGTCGTCGAGGTCGTGCAACGCGATTTCGTGCAGTCAGTGGTGGCCAGTGGCCGGGTCGAGACGCCTCATCGCGTCGATATCGGTGCGCAACTCACCGGGGTGGTGGCAGCGGTCCCGGTCGCCGAGGGTCAGGTCGTGAGGGCCGGTGACGTGCTGGTCGAGCTCGATTCCACCGAGTTGCAAGCGACTCTGCAGCAGGCCGACCACGCTGTGGCCCAGGCGCAGGCGCGCCTGCGCCTGCTTCGCGAGGTACAGGCGCCAGTCGCTGAGCAAACCGTACGCCAGGCGCAGGCCACGCTCGATCTCGCACGCGCTCAGCAGCAGCGCAATGAAGATCTGATCGGCAAAGGCTTCATTGGGCGCGCAACGCTGGACGAATCGAGCAAGAACATGGCGTTGGCCGAGGCGCAGTTATGGGCGGCGCAGCGCCAGTTGGAGTCGGCCCGATCCGGCGGCAGCGATTACGCTCTCGCCCAGGCGGCGCTCGCCTCGGCCCGCTCCAGCGCCAGCGCGGCCCGGGCGAGACTCGGCTACGCGACGCTTGCGGCGCCGGTCGACGGCACGCTGATCAGCCGAAACGTCGAACGCGGCGATGTCGTACAGCCGGGCAAAGTGCTGATGACGCTTTCGCCGGCAGGCGCCACGCAACTCGTCGTCCAGATCGACGAAAAAAACCTGGCGTTCCTTTCGGAGGGGCAACAGGCACTGGCTTCGGCCGACGCGTATCCCGACAAGCGCTTCCCTGCCACGCTGAGCTACATCAATCCGGGCGTGAACGTGCAGACCGGCGCCGTCGAGGTGAAGCTCGATGTTCCTGAGCCGCCTGCGGTGCTCCGCCAGGACATGACGGTGTCGGTCGATATCTCGGTGGCGCGGCGGACCGGTGCGGTGCTGGTGCCGACCGATGCGGTGCGCGGCATCGACGGGCGCGCTCCATGGGTTCTGGTCGTCGCGGGCCGGCGTGTGGAACGCCGCGCGATCCGTGTCGGCCTGCGCAGCGCGGGGTTCAGCGAGGTGCTCGGCGGACTCGTGGCGGGAGACCGGGTTCTGCCGGGGGGCGTAGCGACCGTGACCGACGGCTCGCGGGTGCGCGCACTCGTTGCCGACGCGGGCCGCGCCTGAGCGCGGACGGGCGCCTCCCATGTCGAGTCTGAACCGCTGGGCTCCTTTCGAATGGATCATTGCGCTGCGTTTCCTGCGCGAAGGCCGGATGCAGACTGCGTTCATCATCAGCGGCGTGGCAATCGGCGTGGCGGTGATCGTTTTCATGTCCGCGTTGCTTAGCGGACTGCAGTCGAATTTCATCCGCCGCGTGCTCACGGCGCAGGCGCACATCCAGTTGCTGCCACCGAAAGAAGTCGCCCGTCCGCAACGCGAGGCGGAAACGGGCGCGAGCGAGCAGCAGCAGGCGTACGGCACGATCGTGCAGCCGCCGCTGCAGCGCGTGAGGTCGATCGACCAGTGGCAGTCGATCGCCGATCAGATCCGGGCGATGCCCGAGGTGCTGATCGTTTCTCCCGAAGCCACCGGCTCTGCGCTCGCGGTGCGAGGCAGCGCGAGCCGCGCGATCTCGACGATCGGAATCGAGCCCGATGTGTACTTCCGGATAGTCGATATTCCGGAGAAGATCGTGCGCGGCACCGCGCGCCTGACCGCGACAGACTTGCTGATCGGCACGGAGCTGGGGTCCGATCTGGGGGTGGGCGTCGGCGACAAGCTGCGCGTTTCCTCCGCGCTCGGCGTGAGCAACACGCTCACGATCACCGGGATCTTCGATCTCGGCAGCAAGGGCGCGAACCAGCGAACGACCTATGTCGCGCTGCACACGGCGCAAAGTCTCCTGGGGTTGCCCGGAGGGGTCACGGGGCTCGACGTGACGGTGCGCGACGTGTACGCGGCGGAGCGTATCGCGCAACGCATCACCGCCGCCACCGGGATCCAGGCCGACAGCTGGATCAAGACCAACGCACAGTTTTTTTCCGCGGTGAACGCGCAGCAGACCTCGAACACCGTGATCCGCTCCTTCGTCGCGTTGTCGGTGGCCTTCGGCATCGCCAGCGTGCTGGTTGTTTCCGTCGTACAGCGCTCGCGCGAGATCGGCATCCTGCGCGCGATGGGAATCTCCCAGGGGCAGATCCTGCGCGTGTTCCTGATGCAGGGCGGACTGCTGGGCATGCTCGGCTCGTTCGCCGGGTCCGCACTCGGTGCTTTCGCGCTCTTCATGTGGCAGCAACTGGCGCGCAACGCCGACGGAACACAACTGTTTCCGCTCAGCTTCGAACCCGGACTGTTCGTGGCTGCGCTGGTGCTTGCGACTCTGACCGGGCTCCTCGCGGCAGTGGCGCCGGCGCTGCGCGCGGCGCGGCTCGATCCGGTGGTGGCGATCCGTGGCTGACGGCCGGTCGGTCAAAGCGCAGCGCGAACCCGTGCAGGAAATGGCGCGCGAGCCGGTTGTGCAGCTAAGAGGCGTGCGCAAGTCATTCAATGTCGGCACGCCGATCGAAACGGAGATCCTGCATGGCATCGACCTGACCCTGAACAAGGGCGAGTTCTGCGCGGTCATGGGGCCCTCGGGATCGGGCAAGAGCACGCTGCTGAATATCGTCGGCCTGCTCGATCGGCCGACGCGCGGCACGTTGAGCGTGTGCGGCGAGGAGACCACCGCGCTCGACGATCGGGCGCTCACGCGCTTGCGAGGCCACAGCATCGGCTTCGTGTTCCAGTACCACCATCTCATCTCGGCCTTCAGCGCGATCGAGAATGTCATGATGCCGATGCTGGGCGCCGCCGGGTTTTTCAAGCCGGCGATGTATGAGCGCGCCGCCGAATTGCTCGAGCACGTGGGCCTGGCCGCCTGGCGTGACAATCCCGCGAACAAGCTGTCGGGCGGACAGCAGCAGCGCGTCGCCGTTGCGCGCTCGCTCGCGATGAACCCGCCGGTGCTCCTCGCCGATGAGCCGACGGGCAACCTGGACACGAAGAGCGCCGACTCGGTGTTCGATCTGCTGCGCCGCTTCAATCGCGAACAGGGCACCTCGGTGCTGTTCGTCACGCACAACCCGGCTTTGGCCGAGCGCTGCGACAAGACTATTCACGTGATCGACGGCATGGTCGTGGACGAGAACGGCGACTAGTCGAAATCCCACAATAGCTGCGCATCAAGAAGCAGGCGCGCGCGATTTTCGAGCGCATCGACGCGGGCGCTGTCGGCCGCGAACATGGCCTCCAGTGCCTGGCGGCGCCAGTGCACCTGCACACTGTGGTAGGCCACGCAATGGGTTTAGTAGAGCAAGGCTCCGCGCGACGAATCGACACCGGGGTCTGCCTGCACCAGGAACGGGACTGCGCAGAGCCAGGCAGTGGAAGCGGCAACGATGAACCGTCGGATAGCGAGCGCGCGCACGCCAGCCTGCTTCCTGTGTGGCTGCGGTTGAGCAGGCTGGCGCAGTGTCATCACGCCGCGGATCTGCCCAGGTTTGTAGCCGGTGCCCCGATCGTCGGGATAGAGCTGGCTCAGGCCAGAACACTGGATCCAGCGCAGACACGGCACTCGAAGGGAAGCGTGGTGACCGAAAGCATCGTACACCCCGGCCGGACGAGGGCTTCGTGACGTTCAGGAACGATTCAGGGAGCGCCCGGTAGTCTGCCTTCATGACTTCCATGAATGGAGACTGAAGCGATGAAATCCCTGTTTGCCCCGCTCGCCCTGGCCAGCGTGCTGAGCCTGCCGATGGTCGTGATGGCAAAGCCCGTCAATCTGAACACTACGCTGAACAGTTACGGTGGCGACGGAGCCTATCTTGCACTCTACCTGACCGACGCCGCGGGCGGGTACCGAGGCGCTCTTCGGATCGCAGGCGGCAAATCCAAGTACTACGAGCATCTGCGCGACTGGCGCCGCGCCAGTGGCGGCAAGACCGCCGACATTGCCGGGATTACGGGCGCCAGCGTCGGCGCGGGCCGGTCGCTGAAAATCACAGTCGATCTGGCCGATGCGCTGATCGACGCCGGCTACCAGTTGCACATCGATGTCGCGGTCGAGGACATGCCCGACAGCCCTTCGGAAGTGGTCGTGCCGCTGACCAGCGCGGGAGCCGGGCAGCCGGTTGCGGGGCGCCGCTATGTCCGCGCCTTCAGCTACGTCATGTGATTCCGGAATCTGCACACGGCGGACGACATGCTGCGACAGTTTCACAAGATCCCGGGTCTGCTGGCCGCGCTCCTGCTCAGTCTTCTGGCGTTGAGCGGGGCGGCCCTTTCGGTTCTTCCCGCACTCGAGCGCAGCGACGCGCTTTCGGTATCGGCGGGCGGCACCAGCGTGGCCGATCTGGCGGGACGCGTCGCGGCCCGCTATCCGGGTGTCGAGGAGATCCGACGCGAGCCTTCGGGCAAGGTCATTGTTTTCTATCCGGAAAATGATCGCCCCGCCTCGGCGATCGTGGACCCCGAGAACGGCCATGCGATTGCGACGCATGCCCCGTCCGGCTTCCAGCGCTGGCTGACGAGCCTGCACCGCTCCCTCCTTCTCGGTGATGCCGGACGCATCGTCGCGGGCTTCGGCGCGGTGGCAATGCTGATGCTGGCGGCTTCGGGCCTGCAGATGACAGCACGTCGGATGGGCGGATGGCGGCATCTGCTAGTGCGCGCTCAGGGCTCGCGCCGCGAGCGTCTGCATATCGATCTGGGGCGGATCGCCGTCGCCGGACTCGCACTGTCCGCGCTCACCGGAATTTACCTTTCGCTTGCAACCTTCGAGCTGCTCCCCGCTCGCTCCGAGGCTGCGCCTTTCCCGGTGGTGGTGGATGGTGGGCCCGCGACGGCAGTGGACGGAATCGACGCTTTCCGGAAGATCGACCTGAGCGGTCTGCGCGAATTGCGCTTTCCTCGTCCCGGCGATCCGATGGACGCTTATCACCTCGAGACGAGCGCCGGCGAGGGCTATGTCGATCAGGCCACCGGGCAGCTGCTCGTCTGGCAGGCGTCCGGAATCGCGCAGCGTCTCCAGGAACTGGTCTACATGCTTCACACCGGACAGGGCCTGTGGTGGCTGGGCCTGATCGTTGGGCTCATGGCGCTGAGCGTGCCGGTGATGTCGGTGACCGGCGTGCTGATCTGGGCATCGCGCGCTCGTCGTCGCCCTCAGGTCGAGTCGAATGCCCCGGCGCAGCTTGCCGATACCGTGATCCTCGTGGGCAGCGAGGGCGGCAGCTCGTGGGGCTTTGCCCGCACCCTGCACGATGCGCTGACCGTCAACGGGCACGAGGTACACATCGCTCCGATGAACGCGCTTCAGAAGCGCTACCGCTCGGCAAGGCAGATGCTGATCCTGACCGCCACCTACGGCGATGGCGGCGCTCCGGACTCGGCCAGGCACTTCCTGGCGCGGCTCGCGGCCATCGAAGCACCGCTTGCCTGCCCTGTCGCGGTCCTCGGCTTTGGCGATCATTCGTTCCAGGGTTTTTGTCGGTTCGCGCGCGATGTCGACACCGCGCTGGCACGAAAGGCTTGCAAGCGCCTCATGCCGCTGACCACCATCGACCGACAGTCTGCCGCGCAGTTCGGCTCCTGGGGCCTGGCGCTGTCGAAAGCGCTTGGAGAAACGATTGCGCTGAACCACGTGCGCACCCCACCGCGCAGCCACGCGCTGACGCTGCTCGTCCGGCGAGACTATGGCAAGGCTGTGGATGCTCCGACCAGCATCCTGCGCTTCGGCCTGCCGCGCCGCACCTTGACTGCGCGGCTCACCGGCCGGGCTTTTCGACGGTTTGCCGCCGGCGATCTCGTCGGGATCCTGCCGCCCGGGATCGACCTGCCGCGTTATTACTCGCTGGCATCGTCGTCGAAAGACGGCGTGCTCGAGATTTGCGTGCGCAAGCATCCGGGTGGGCTGTGCTCGGGTTACCTGCATGCACTGCAGCCCGGGGACACGATCGACGCCTTCGTCAAGGCCAACCCCGATTTCCGCCCGGTGGGCGGCCACGCGCCGGTGATCCTGATCGGCGCCGGGACGGGAATCGGCCCCCTGGCCGGATTTGTCCGGGGCAATCGCCGCCGCCGCCCGATACACCTGTACTTCGGTGTGCGCGACCCCGCCTCCGACTACCTCTACGAGGACGAGATCGCGAAGTGGCTGGGCGACAAGCGCCTGTCGCGGGTGAGCACCGCCTTTTCGCGGTTCACCGGGCGCCCTTATGTGCAGGACCACGTCCGTCGGGATGGCGAGGCGCTGCGAGCAATGATCGCGCAAGGCGCCCAGATCATGGTCTGCGGCGGGCGCAACATGGCCGAGGGCGTCATGTCGGCGCTCGACGACGTGCTGTCCCCGCTGGGACTGACCGCGGCGGCGCTCAAAGCGCGCGGGAGGTATGTCGAAGATGTCTATTGAATGCGCCCGACATGCCCTGAACGGGGTCAGCATGGGCACGCGCTGGTCGGCGCTGGTCGATGCGCCGAGCCTGGACGCGCCGGATGCACTGCAAGCCGCGCTGGCGCAGGCCGTAGAGCAGGTCGATGGCCAGATGTCGACGTGGAAGCCCGAGAGTGACTTGATGCGCTTGAATGCGGCGCGCCCGCAGGTATGGGTCCATCTGCCACCCCAGTTGCTGCAGGTACTGGCCACCGCTCTGGAGATCGGCCGCGCTTCGAGCGGCGCCTTCGATATCGGCCTGGGCGATCTGGTCGACGCCTGGGGCTTCGGTGCAGCGGCATCAGATCCGGATTCGATCCGCATCCAACTGGGACAGGGCCGCCCCCCCGTCCACCAACTCCTCGAAATCGAGCCCGCTCGGGGTCGCGCCCGCAAGCACCGCGCCGTGCAACTGGACCTGTCGGGAATCGCCAAAGGCTACGCGGTGGACCGGATGATGGCGGTGATCGAGAGCCGGGGGATCGGCTGCGCTCTGGTAGGGCTGGACGGCGAGTTGCGCGCGAAAGGCGTGCAGGCCGACGGGACGCCCTGGACGGTCGCAATCGAACGCCCCGACTACGAGATCCGCGCACCGATCTCCATGATCGAACTCGTGGACGCATCGGTCGCCACCTCGGGCGACTATCGCCGCTGGGTCGAGGTCGGCGGGATGCGCCTGTCACACACGATGGATGCCCGAATTGGCGGCCCGCTGAGAAACCAGGTTGCGTCGGTCACGGTGCTGGCCGATACGTGCATGGAGGCCGACGCATGGGCCACCGCCCTGATGGTCATGGGCGAAACCGCCGGTGTTCGCGTCGCCGAGGCGCGGGGACTGAGCGCGCTCTACATCCTGCGTGCTGGCGCCAGCCTTGTGCAGCGGGCATGCGGCACTGTCTTTTCCGCGAGCAGGAAGGCAAGCAGGGCAAGAACGCGCATCGTTCGAGACGGACACGGCTATGAGCGCTGACGCACAGACGCAAGCCGCTGCGATCCGTAGAACATCGAGAATGAACACGCCCACGCTCGCACCCGACCTGCTTCGCAAGATGGACGCCTATTGGCGCGCCGCCAACTACCTTTCGGTCGGGCAGATCTATCTCTATGCCAACCCGCTGCTGCGCGAACCGCTGACGCTGGCGCACGTCAAGCCGCTGGTGGTGGGCCACTGGGGGACGACGCCCGGGCAGAACTTCATCTATGTCCACCTCAACCGCGTCATCAGGAAGTACGACCTCGACATGTTCTATATCGCCGGCCCCGGCCACGGCGGCCCGGCGCTGGTGGGCAACACCTACCTCGAGGGCAGCTACAGCGAGATCTATCCGGACATCAGCCAGGACGAAGCCGGGATGCAGAAGCTGTTCAAGCAGTTCTCGTTTCCCGGCGGCATCTCCAGCCACGTGGCGCCGACGACGCCCGGATCGATCCACGAAGGTGGCGAGCTCGGCTATTCGCTCAGCCACGCCTTCGGCGCGGCGTTCGACAATCCCGGCCTCATCGTCGCCTGCATCGTCGGCGACGGCGAAGCCGAAACGGGTCCGCTGGCGACCGCATGGCAGTCGACGAAGCTGCTCGATCCGATCACCGACGGAGCCGTGCTGCCGATCCTGCACCTGAACGGCTGGAAGATCAGCAATCCCACCGTCCTCGCCCGTATCGAGCACGAGGAGCTCGACCAGTTCTTGCGCGGCTGCGGCTGGACGCCGTATTTCGTCGAAGGCGACGAGCCAGACAAGATGCACGAGCTGATGGCCACGGTGCTGGAAACAGCCATCGAGGACATCCGCAAAATCCAGGCCACTGCGCGCAGCGGCGATGATCCGGCCCGACCGCGCTGGCCCATGATCGTTCTGCGTTCCCCCAAGGGCTGGACGGGCCCGAAGGTCGTCAACGGATTGCAGATCGAGGGGACGTTTCGAGCGCATCAGGTGCCGCTGCTGGTGGACGCCGGCCACCCCGATCACGTCAAGCTGCTCGAGAGCTGGATGAAGAGCTACAAGGCCGAGGAGCTCTTCGACGAGAACGGGCGCCTGGTGGCGGAACTGGCCGAGCTCGCGCCCGACGGCGACCGGCGCATGGGCGCCAACCCGCACACCAATGGCGGCATGCTGTTGCGCGACCTGCGCATGCCCGACTTCCGCGAGCACGCGGTGAACGTGCCGTCGCCGGGCGCCGTCGACGGGCAGGACACCATGGTGCTGGGCAAGTTTCTGCGCGACGTCGCCAGGCTGAACCAGGAGCAGCGGAATTTCCGCGTCTTCGGGCCCGACGAGACGCTGTCGAACCTGCTCGGCGCGGTCTTCGAGGTCACGGACCGGCAATGGGACGCGAGCAAGCAATCGAATGACGAGTTTCTCGCGCCCTCGGGCCGCGTGATCGACTCGATGCTCAGCGAGCACCAGTGCGAGGGCATGCTCGAGGGTTACCTGCTGACCGGCCGGCATGGCCTGTTCAACAGCTACGAGGCCTTCATCCGCATCGTCGACTCGATGTTCAGCCAGCATGCCAAGTGGCTGAAGGTGACGCTCGAGTTGCCATGGCGGCGCAAGATCGCCTCGCTTAACTATCTGCTTGCCTCGCACGTCTGGCAGCAGGACCACAACGGGTTCACGCATCAGGACCCGGGCTTCCTCGACCACGTCATCAACAAGAAGGCCGACATCGTTCGCGTCTACCTGCCGCCCGACGCCAACTGCCTGCTCTCGGTCTTCGACCACTGCCTGCGCAGCCGCCACTACGTCAACGTCGTCGTCGCCGGCAAGCACGCGCTGCCGCAGTGGCTGACCATGGAGCAGGCGGTCGTGCATTGCACCGAAGGCATCGGCCTCTGGCCGTGGGCGAGCAACGACCAGGGCAGCGAGCCCGACGTCGTGATGGCCTGCTGCGGCGACACGCCAACGCTCGAGATCCTGGCGGCCGTTTCCATCCTGCGCGAGCATCTTCCGGCGTTGAAGATCCGCGTCGTCAACGTCGTCGACCTGATGCGACTGCAATCCAGCAGCGAGCATCCGCACGGGCTGAGCGACCGCGACTACGACACACTCTTCACGACCGACAAGCACATCGTCTTCGGCTTCCACGGCTATCCATGGCTGGTGCACCGGCTGACCTATCGCCGCACCAACCGCAACCTGCACGTGCGCGGCTACAAGGAAGAAGGAACCATCACCACGGCATTCGACATGCGTGTCCAGAACGACCTCGACCGATTTCATCTGGTGCAGGATGTGGTCGATCGGCTGCCCGGCCTGGGCAGCAAGGGTGCCTACCTGAAGCAACTGATGCGGGACAAGCTCATCGAGCACAAGCACTATATCGACCAGCACGGCCAGGACATGCCGGAGATCCGGAACTGGAAGTGGGGCCAGTTCGCAAAGGCTAGGGCCGCCGACGACCCGCAGCGCATCGAGCGTTGATGCGTCGGCTTCGCCGCCACGTCACTCCGATAATGCAATGGATACCCCGTCGATCGCGGCATCGGATGAGCTTCTACAGCTCTATTTCGTTCGCCACGGACAAACCGAATGGTCGCTCTCGGGACAGCACACCGGTCGCACCGATATCCCATTGACGACGCACGGCGAAGCGCAGGCGCGCAAGCTTCAGGCTCGATCTCGGCCGGAGGCTCGAGCCCCGCCAGTTCGCAGGTGCGTCGTGCCCGCCGCAGCGGGCTGGTCAGCACCCGAGAGAACCTGAGCGCTCGCAAGCTCGGGCGGAATCTTGCGGAGTGGGAGCCTCAGGGCACCGAATTCCACAGCGCGATGACCCGCACGTCGGGATGGCATTCTTCGTGCCGGAGGACGCTGAGCGACGCGGGGCGGAGCGCGAAATGCTGGCCCATCAGGACCGGCAGGCCGATCCATCGCGCCACCAGGACAGATCCGAACTGCCCGTGGGAAAACAGCGCTACGTTTCCATGCAAGGCGCCCAGGCGACCGATCAGGCGATCCGCACGCGCGCTGATCGCGTCGGGCGTCTCCCCGCCCGGGCACCCGTCCCGAAACACGTTCCAGCCCGGATGCTCGCGGCGGATGTCGTCCGATCGCATGGCCTCGTAGTCGCCGTAGTGCGTCCTCGCCGGCAAATGAGGATCAGATGCGCCCTTTGATCGCCGAAAACTGGAAAATGAACGGTCTGGTGGCGCAGCCCGACGTGATCGAGCGAATTCGCGCTTCGGCGACCGCCGCGCCACCGTTGGCCGACGTCTTGATCTGCCCTCCGGCGACGAAGGTGCGGGCCGCCTGCTGGGCCGGTCTGCTGGCGATCAGGCACCGCGTCGAGACAAGGAAGTCCCCCCATGAAACCCGCCGCTGACCCGCCTCCCAAGGATCCCGAGCCGAAATCCGACGCCAAGCCAAGCGCGAAGCCGGCGGCCCGGGACGAATTGAAAACGCTTCCGATGGCGGAGGTGGAAAAGAAGCTGGACTCCTCTCCGGATGGTCTTACCCAGGCCGAAGCGCAAAAGCGCCTGAGCCAGTACGGGCCCAACGAGATCGAGGAGAAGAAGACCAATCCGCTCCTGAAATTCCTCAGCTATTTCTGGGGACCGATCCCGTGGATGATCGAGGCCGCCGTGATCCTGTCGGGCGTGGTGCGACACTGGCCCGACTTCTTCATCATCCTGCTCTTGCTGCTTGCCAACGGGGCGATCGGATTCTGGGAAGAGCACCAGGCGGGAAACGCCATCGCCGCGCTCAAGGCCAGATTGGCGATCAAGGCCCGGGTCCGGCGCGACGGCAAATGGATCAACCCGGCGGCGCGCGAACTGGTGCCCGGCGATGCCATTCGCCTGCGCCTGGGCGACATCGTGCCGGCGGATGCGCGGCTGCTCGACGGCGACGCCATCGAAGTGGACGAATCCGCGCTGACCGGCGAATCTCTGCCCGCCACGCGCAAGGCCGGCGACGCCGTCTTTTCCGGCTCGATCGTTCGCCGCGGCGAAATCGGAGCCCTGGTCTACGCCACCGGAACGAACACCTACTTCGGCAAGACGGCGGAGCTGGTGGAGACGGCGGTCACGGTCAGCCACTTTCAAAAGGCGGTGCTGAAGATCGGTAACTACCTGATCCTCCTCGCCGCGGTCATGGTGGCGATGATCATCGGCGTGTCGATCTACCGCGGTGACGAGCTCCTGACCACCTTGCAGTTCGCCCTGGTGCTGACGGTGGCCGCGATTCCCGTGGCCATGCCGACGGTGCTGTCGGTGACGATGGCCGTGGGCGCGCGCCTGCTGGCCAGGAAGCAAGCCATCGTGAGCAAGCTGGTGGCGATCGAGGAGCTCGCCGGCGTGGACGTGCTGTGCGCCGACAAGACCGGCACCCTGACCCAGAACAAGCTGTCGCTCGGCGAACCGTTCGGCGTCAGCGGCGTGTCGGGCGCGCAGGTGATCCTCGATGCGGCGCTGGCCTCGCGCGCCGACGACAACGACACCATCGATCTCGCCGTCCTCGCCGGCCTGAAGGACGAGCAGGCCTTGAAGACCTACAAGGTGGTTCATTTCCAGCCGTTCGATCCGGTACACAAGCGAACCGAAGCTTCCGTCGAAGACCCCGACGGGAAGTCGTTCAAGGTGACGAAGGGTGCGCCGCAGGTCATCCTCGCGCTGGCGGGCAATGCTGCTCAAGTGAAGGCAGCCGTCGACAAGGCGGTCGGTGATTTCGCGACCCGGGGCTTTCGCGCCCTGGGCGTGGCCCGGGCCGATGCGGACGGCAAGTGGCAATTCCAGGGCGTCTTGCCGCTGTTCGATCCGCCGCGCGGCGACGCCAAGGAAACCGTCGCGACCGCGGAAAAGATGGGGGTGAAGGTCAAGATGGTGACCGGCGACGCCCTCGCCATCGCCCAGGAAACCGCCAAGAAGCTGGGAATGGGCAGCCACATCCTCGACGCTGGCAACCTCGGTGACTCCAAGCGAAAGGAAAGCGCGGAGGAGACCGCGCTGATCGAGAAGGCCGACGGCTTCGCGCAGGTGTTTCCGGAACACAAGTTCCACATCGTCGACATCCTGCAACAGCACGGGCACATCGTCGGCATGACCGGCGACGGAGTGAACGACGCGCCGGCATTGAAGAAGGCCGATTGCGGCATCGCCGTTTCAGGCGCCACGGACGCGGCACGCGCGGCGGCGGCCATCGTGCTGACCACCCCCGGCCTGTCGGTGATCATCGACGCGATCAAGGAGAGCCGCAAGATCTTCCAGCGCATGAACAGCTACGCGATCTACCGCATCGCCGAGACGCTGCGCGTGCTGCTGTTCATGACCCTGGCCATCCTGATCTTCAATTTCTACCCGGTGACGGCGGTCATGATCGTCATGCTGGCGCTGCTCAACGATGGCGCCATCCTGTCGATTGCCTACGACAACGTTCACTACAAGAACCAGCCCGAAGCATGGAAGATGCGCATGGTGCTGGGCATCGCCAGCGTGCTGGGGGTCATGGGGCCGATCGCCGCCTTCGGCCTGTTCTACCTCGGCGACCGCGTCTATCACCTCGACCACCCGCACCTGCAGTCGATGATGTACTTGATGCTCTCGGTGGCCGGGCACCTGACGATCTTCCTGACCCGCACGCGCGGACCGTTCTGGTCGATCCGGCCGGCCAAGATCCTTTGGGTTGCGGTGCTCGGCACGCAGTGCGTGGCGACGTTGATTGCCGTCTTCGGGCTCTTCATGACACCGTTGGGTTGGGGCTGGGCCGCGTTCGTCTGGGGCTACGCGATTGCCTGGTTCCTCTTGACTGATCGAGTGAAGCTGCTCGCTTATCGGTATCTCGATCCGGTTAAAGGCGACGCCAAGCCTGATGCCGTGCCCGATGCCGAGCCTGAGGCCAAGGCAGACACCAAGCTTGAAGCCCAGGCCAAGCCCGATGCTGATGCCGAGCCAGAGGCCAAGCCCGACGCCAAGGCCGAGATCGAGCCCGCTGCCAAGGCAGACACCACGCCTGATCCCCAGGTCAAGCCCGATGCTGATGCCACGCCGGACGTCAAGGCCGAGCCCCCGCGCGGGACTCCCGCAGAGCCCGGGCCCGAGGCAGGGTCACCGCCGGATGTGCCGGATGTGACGCCGCAGCGGGTCAAGCGAGTGCATGAGCTCTACGAGGAGTTGGGGCGCGAAGAAGTGAGCGCGGTCGAGGATTGGGAGAATGCGCAGCAGCAAGCCCGACCCGGGCAGCCCGAGGCGACGCCGCGCAAGCGACCAGACGCGAAAGGCGCACCTGAATGAGCGAAAGGACCCGGATGAAACTCGATTCCGATGACTTCCGTGTGCCGCCGGGGAAAACCGTCGATCTCGACAAATGGCCGACGTACGTCAAGCCCTTGTACAAGTCGAAAAAACAATACGAGCACCTTCTCGCGAAGCACGTCGAGCAGCTGAGCTCCCTGCAGCAGCTTCACTACGCGTCCAACCGCTACGCGCTGCTGCTGATCTTCCAGGCGATGGACGCCGCCGGGAAGGACGGTGCAATCCGGCACGTGATGTCCGGCATCAACCCGCAAGGCTGCAAGGTGTACAGCTGCAGGCATCCCACGCCTGATGAGCTGGAGCACGACTTCCTGTGGCGAACCACCCGCGATCTACCGGAACGCGGCCAGATCGGCATCTTCAACCGTTCCTACTATGAAGAAGTCCTGATCGCCCGCGTGCATCCGGCCATTCTCCAGGGCGAGAACCTTCCTCCCGCTCTGGTCGATCCACAAGCCATCTGGCAGGAGCGATATCAGTCGATCGTGGATCTGGAGAACCATCTTCATCGCAACGGCACGGTGATCGTCAAGTTCTTCCTTCACCTCTCGGCGGAAGAACAGCGCAAACGCTTTCTCGACCGCATCGATGAGCCTGACAAGAACTGGAAGTTCAGCCTGGCCGACATCACCGAGAGAAAATTCTGGGGCCAGTACATGAAGGTCTACGGCGAGTGTCTGACGGCAACCAGTACGCCCACCGCGCCGTGGTACGCGGTTCCCGCCGATGACAAGGAAAATGCGCGGCTGATCGTGTCGCAGATCCTCATCGATACGTTCGACGGCCTAGCAGCCTGTCGGACTTCGCCCCTTGCGGCGGCGTAGTGTTCGCGATGCGAAACGCGAATCGGGCTCGAAAGCCGATTTCAGCGGTTTTTTGCG
>CAJDTU010000006.1_pt1 | contig 73276 bp, 72 predicted proteins | sample 7389901 | NCBI WGS metagenome assembly CAJDTU01 (sample SAMEA7055649, study PRJEB34461) | soil metagenome | biome: terrestrial ecosystem; feature: Peninsula; material: soil | place: Antarctica | collected 2016
TATACGCTTCTGTTCGGTGACATCCCTGATGAAGCCGTACCACAGGGTGCTGCCGTCCTCGAGCCGCCGCGGTTGCGCATCCCCCTGGCGCCAGCGCAACCCCTGCCTGGGCAATCGGACGCGGTACTCGAGATGCCACGGGGCGAGGCTGGCCGCGGATGCCTCGAGCGAAGCATGATAGGCAGGAAGATCAGCCGGATGAACGATCTCGTTCAGCACCGCGGCGCTTGTGGCGGCCTGTTGCGGCGTGATCTCGTAAATCTCCCTGATCCCTGCGCTGGCGTAAGAAAAGAACGACTCTCCATTCGGTAACAGGCGATACTGAAAGACCAGACCCGGAACTTCATCGGTCAAGCTGGTCATCAGCTCAACCGTCTGCCGCAGTCTTTCCGAGATCTCGCGCATGGCTGTGATATCGGTGGTCGTGCCTGTCATGCGCAAGGGTGTTCCCTCGCTGTCGCGGCTGACCACCCTGCCGCGGCTCGAGACCCATTTGTAGCTGCCGTCCTTGCACCGAAGCCTGTGTTGGACTTCATAGCTTTCCGTCTTTCCATCGAAGTGCGCCTGCATCGCCGCCTGAACGTAAGCAAGGTCATCGGGATGGACGCGCTCGTAGCTATCCTCGATCAGATTGCTGATCTCCGATTCCGCATATCCAAGCATCGCCTTCCAGCCCGCCGAATAGTGGATCTCCTTCGTCCGGAAGTTACGGTCCCAAACCCCGGTGCCACTTCCCGAAATGGCCAGCATGATTCTTCTTTCATTTTCGCGCAGGAGGTCGTCGTTTTCTTTCAACCTCGCTTCAGCGCTGTCGCGCTCGGCGATAACGGCCGCCAGGAGGGCAAGATCGCCCAGGAATGCGCGCTGTTCGCCGTCCAGGTCGCGAGGCTGGTTATCAAGCAAATAAAGCGTCCCGATCCTGCTTCCGCTTGGAGCCATTAACGGACATCCGGCATAGAAGCGAATGCATTGATGCCCGATCACCAGTGGATGTTCGCGAAAGCGTTGGTCGGCGAAGGTATCCGGCACTACGAGGATCTCGTCGCCGAGGATCACGTGTGCGCAAAACGCCAGGTCGCAAGGCTTCACCTCGAAGGAGCACCCCCCGCATTTACTGAACCACTGCCGTCCCGAGTCGAGCAGAGTGATGACCGCGATGGTGACGCCGAAGTGACGCCTCGCGAGGCGAGTCAGGCCATCGAATCGCTCATCGGGCACCGTATCGGGAATGTCGCACGATCCCGCGATGTGAATCTCGGCGCTTTCATCGGCGGGTTCTGCGGGAGCATGCATATCCGGTTCAATCAACGCAAGTTCATCCTGGTCACGCAATTCAGACATGTGGCTCGGAGCCCGAGGCATTGGTGCCGTCGGACTGGGTGAATCGACGCAACTTACCAGACGGCTGGAAATCGGCTTCTGGCCTGTTTCCACGTGAACCGATCATTCCCTTCGGAGCGACCTGCTACATCGCGATCTTCGAAATCGTGGACGCCGAAATTATTATCGTGGCGGCCTTTCGCCGTCAACGCGAAGGGGATTACCACCGAAACACTAGACCTCGTGCAGCTTGAGACTGGGCACCAGCGCGAGAACCTCGGCTCGCCTGGCGCCGATCGCCACCACACCCCGCTCACGCCGCTCCCGCCGCTCCCGCAAACATCGTCTGCGGCAGCCAGGTCACGATCCCCGGAAACAGCGCCACCAGCACCACCGCCACCACCAGCAGCGCGAAGAATGGCAGCGCAGCCCCGGCGATCCAGAAGATGTTGCGCCCGGTGAGTCCCTGCAGCACGAACAGGTTGAACCCGACCGGCGGCGTGATCTGCGCCATCTCGACCACGAGCACCAGATAGATGCCGAACCAGATCCGGTCGATGCCGGCGGCTTCGACCATCGGCAGGATGATGGCCACCGTGAGCACGACGATCGAGATGCCGTCGAGAAAGCATCCGAGGACCATGAAGAAGACGGTGAGCGCTGCGAGCAGCTGGTACGAGGAGAGTCCAAGTCCGCCGATCCACTCGGCAAGCTGGCGCGGCAATCCTGCATAACCCATTGCGGCGGTGAGGAACGATGCCCCGGCCAGGATGAAGGCGATCATGCAAGAGGTGATCATGGCGCCGTACAGGCCCGCGGTGAAGGTGCCGCGGTTCAGATCGCCCGAGAGCCAGGCGATGAGCAGCGACAGGCCGACGCCGACCGCCGCTGCGTCGGTCGGGCTGGCCAGCCCCGCGTAGATCGAGCCGATGACGCCTGCAATCAGGAGCGCCACCGGAGTCAGCCGGCGGGAGGCGCGGAACCGCTCGGCGAAGCTCACCCGCGGCTCGGGCGGCGGCATGGTCCGCCGGTGCAGCAGGGCCCAGACGGCGATGTAGCCCATGTAGAGCGCCATCACGAGCAATCCGGGAATGACGCCGCCGACGAACAGGCGGCCGATCGATTCCTCGGTGGCGACTCCGTAGACGATCAGCACGATCGAGGGCGGAATCAGCAGGCCGAGCGTGCCCGATCCGGCGATCGAGCCGATGATCATCCGCTCGTCGTAGCCGCGCTTGCGAAGCTCGGGGATCGACACCTTGCCGATCGTGGCGCAGGTCGCGGCCGACGACCCCGATACCGCTGCAAACAGGCCGCAGCCGAGCACGTTGACGTGTATCAGGCGCCCCGGCAGTCGACCGATCCACGGTGCGATGCCGGAGAACAGGTCCCCCGACATGCGCGAGCGAAAGAGGATCTCGCCCATCCAGATGAACAGTGGCAACGCCGCGAGCGACCAGTCGGCCGATGCGCCCCAGACGGTCGAAACGAGCACCTTGCCGACCGGCGCAGTCGAGAACATGAGCACGCCGACGATCCCGACCCCGATCAGCGAGAAGGCGACCCAGAGCCCGCTGCCGAGCAGCGCAAAGAGGATGACGATGAGCAGGACGGAGTAACCGATTTCGCCCACCGGCGTCACTCCGAGTGCTTCAGTTCGACATCGATCTCGTGTTCGGCGACAAGATAGGCCGGCTTGCGACCGGCGAGGTTCTGTACCAGGCCATCGAGACAGGCGATGAGCAACACCGCCGCACCGAGCGTCATCACTGCCTGCGGTATCCAGATCGGAATCGGCACGAGGCCGGTGGCCGTATCACCGAATTGCCGCGATTGGAACGTCAACTGGACCGCGAACCAGACGAAGCAGGCGGTGAGCGCGCTTGCGGCGCCGCTCGCCCAGATCTCGACCAGGCGCCGCAGGCCGGGGGGCAACGGGTTGAGCGTCAGCGTGACGCGGATGTGGCCGCCGGCATTGAAGGTCCAGGCCAGCGCAAAGAAGGTCGCGCCGACCAGGAAAAAGCCGGCAATGGTGGAATACGAGGGGATCATCAGGCCGATCGCCGCACCTGTGACCCACCCGACGATCTTATCGATCATGTTGAAAGCGACCTGGACGAGCACGATCACAAGAATCGCCACCAGCGAAAACGCCGCGAGTGCGCCGCTCAGCGCGTAAAGACGATCGAGAACTCGACGCAAGGCGCCTCCTCGTGCTGTCCAGGGCCGCTCAGTAAGGGACTGGACTCACATCTTGCGATAGGCCTCGACGACCGCCTGGCCCGAGGAGCCGGCTCGCTTGACCCATTCCCGGGTCATCGTCTCGCCGATCTTGCGAAACGAAGCCGCAAGTTCCGGGCTGGGCTCCTCGACCTTGATGCCGTTCTCGGCCAACACCTTCTTTTGGGTCTCGTTCTCTTCCTTCGACATCTCCCAGCCGCGCTTCTCGGCGGCCTTCGCTGCTTCGAGCAGTGCGGTGCGTGTCTTGTCGTCGAGCTTGTCGAAGGCATCCTTGTTCACGACGATGAGGTCTTTCGGCAGCCACGCTTGAAGGTCGTAGTAGTACTTCAGATAGTCCCAGGCCTTGGAATTAACGCCGGTCGAGGGTGAAGTAATCATCGCCTGCACGCGCCCGGTCGTGAACGCCTGCGCGATGTCAGGCACCTCGATCTGCGTTGGAACCGCGCCGGTCAGTTGCGCGATCCGCTCGGTAGAGGTGTTGTAGGCGCGAAACTTGAGTCCCTTCATGTCGTCGATCGTCTTGATCTCCTTGCTCGCATAAAGGCCCTGCGGCGGCCACGCCACGGCGTAGAGGACCACCATGTTCTGCTTGGCGAAGAGATCCGAAATCGGCTTGCGCGAGGCCTCCCACAATTTCCACGCCGCGTCGTAGCTGTTGGCGAAGAACGGCACCGCATCGTCGAACAGCGCATTCTCGTTGGACAGCAGCGACAGCAGGACTTCGCCGATCTGAACCTGCCCGGAGCGCACGGCGTTCTTGATCTCCGGATGCTTGATCAGAGAGCCACCGGAGTGAATTGTGATGAGCAGTTCACCGTTGGTGAGCTTCTTCACGTCGTCGACGAACTTCACGTCGTTTTGCGTATGGAAGTTCGCATCCGGATACGGCGTAGGCATGTTCCATTTCGTTTCGGCCTGTGCCAATCCCGCGGACAGCGCGAGCGCGGCGGCCAGCGCGGCCGCTCTCCAGCTTGCTTTCATGGTCGTCGATCCTCTTCGTTGTGCTTGTCTTTCGGCTGGTACGCCGGGTCGCCAAAGGTGGACCCCGGTCGCGGCGCTGTCAATATACACAGGCTGTGCTGTGGAGGCGCGCCTTCTACCCGGCTGGGGGCTTGCGTTCTACCCGCCAGATCGCGTTCCACCCGCTGGCTTCCGGTTACCCGCTCTCCTTTCCCGATCACCGTGCTCCTGTTACCCACGCGCGCCAAACGCCGGCCGCACGTCGACTCCCGCATCGGCAAGCGCCCCCCGGATGCGCTGCGCGAAGGCCACCGCCCCCGGCTGGTCACCATGAATGCAAAGGGTGTCCGGCCGCACCGGGACATCGACGCCGTTGACCGAGCGCACCATGCCTTCGCGCACCATCCGTAGCACCTGCGCGACCGATGCCTCGACGTCGGTGATCATGGCCCCAGGCTGCCTGCGTGGGGTGAGCGATCCGTCGTCCTGGTAGGTGCGATCGGCGAACACCTCCTCGGCCGCCGCCAGGCCGAGTTCGCGCGCGGCGCCGATCATCTGCGAGCCCGCCAGGCCGAAGAATACGAGCCCGGGGTCGACGTCAATTACTGCCCGGCAGATGGCGATGGTCATGGCGCGGTCGCGCGCCGCCATGTTGTACATCGCCCCGTGTGCCTTGACATGGCGCAGCACCCCGCCGGCGGCCTTTGCAATGGCCTGCAAGGCGCCGATCTGGTAGACGGTGCAGGCATAAAGTTCGTCGGCGCTCAGTTGCATGGAGCGCCGCCCGAAACCCTGCAGGTCGGGAAAGCCCGGATGCGCGCCGATCGCAACGCCGCGCTCGACTGCGGCGCGCGCGGTCGCCGAAATGGTCTGCGGATCGCCCGCGTGAAACCCGCAGGCGATGTTTGCCGAGGTGACATGCTCGAGCACCTCGCAGTCGCTGCCCATTCGCCAGATGCCGAAACTCTCGCCCATGTCACAGTTAAGATCGATCGACGGTGTCATTCACTGCCTCCTGCATGGCCTCATACACGCGCGCCTGAGCGGCGACGAGGCGCTGCGCTTGCTCGAGCGAGACTAACTCGAATCGCACCGTCTCGCCCGGCATTCGCTGGGCCAGCCGGGGCAGGTCGACGTGCGCCACCTGCGCAATCTTCGGATAGCCGCCGGTAGTCTGGCAATCGGCCATGAGCACGATTGGCTGGCCCCCGGAGGGCACCTGGACCGTGCCGAAGCTCACCGCCTCGGATTCGATCTCCATCGCACGGGCAAGCGGCAGGGCGTCGCCGTCGAGCCGAAAACCCATCCGGTCCGACTGTGCCTGAATCACATAGGGGCATGCAACAAAGGCTCGCTGCGCGCGAGCCTCGAAGGCGCACCAATGGCGCCCGGCCACCACGCGGATTGGAGCGTCTGTGCCGCGCAGCACGCCGGCCGGAAAGCGCGGCAACGCCAGCCTCGGCGCGGGCGCCCCGCGCACGGTCGCGCGCAAGCCAATGCGGTCGCCCTTCCTGAGCGCCCGTCCGTCGAGGCCGCCGTAGCCACCGCGTACGAACGTGCTGGCGCTACCCATCACCGGCGCAAGTGTGAAGCCCCCGCGCACCGCGAGGTAGGCGCGCGCGCCGCTCACCCGCCGCCCGAACGCAAGGACCGCCCCGGCGGGCACCAAAGTGGCTTCTCCGGCTGCCAGGGGCACGCCGTCGAGCGTCGGCGAGAGGTTCGCGCCGCAGATCGCGAGCACCGTCCGGCCTTCGAACTTCAGGCTCGGCCCGAGCAAGGTCAGCTCGAGCGTCGCCTCGCCGGCCGGATTGCCGACCGCCCAGTTCGCGATCCGGTGAGCGCGCTCGTCCATTACGCCGTTGACCGGCACACCGGAGTGCTGAAAGCCGGTGCGTCCCAGATCCTGGAACGTCGACAGCGCGCCCGGCTTGAGCACTTCAACGCTCATCCGGCCCTCCTCGCCTGCGCCGCCTGCGCCTTCATTGCATCGAACTCAGCCGCCGAAATCACCCGGAAGCGCACCCGGTCGCCGGCCTGCAACAGGCAGGGCTCGGCGCGGTAAGGATCGAACATCGTCAGCGGCGTGCGTCCGATCAGGCTCCAGCCGCCCGGCACGCTCAGGGGGTAGATCACGCTTTGCCGGTTGGCGAGCCCGACCGTGCCCGGAAGAACCGCTGTTCGAGGACTCGGTCGGCGCGCCAGAGCCAGTTGCGGGCTGAAGTTGCCGAGGTACGGAAGGCCCGGTGCAAAACCCAGTGTCAGCACGGTCACCGGCTCGGCGGTATGGAGCGCGATCAGTTGTTCGGGCGTGAGGTCGCATTGCGCAGCAGCCTCCTGCAGGTCCGGGCCATGCACCCCACCATAGCAGGCCGGGATCTCGATCACCTCGCGCGAGGCGGTCGCAGCTTCGAAACCGCCGGCCAGCACCGTCTCGACCTGTCCCGCCAGCGTTTCGTAAGGGTGAGCGACCGACGTTGCAAGGACCGCGATGGCCGGAGCCGGGACACCCACCGCGGCGCTCGAATAGTGCACTCCGATGGTGGTCAGGGCAGGTACCACGTCATGCACTCCCGGCAGCGCCGCCCCGCGCAGGCGCAGGGCCGCAGCCGCAACTCGGCGGCTGGTCTCGGGGCCGGAAGGCGCAGCGAACTCGATGATCAGGCAACTGTCGCCCGAGGGGGTGATCCGCCACGTTGCCTCATTGTCGGGATGCGCATCGATCATCAATCAGCTCCACTGCGAAAACATCCTCGCAGAATATTCTGGCCCAGAAAGCCCGCGAGCGCGCCGATTGGTAGAATTCGCCGCGTGACTACAGCAGAGGTTCTGGTTGCTCCCGATTTCGCGATGCGGGTGCGCGTTTATTACGAGGACACCGACGCTGGCGGAATCGTCTATCACGCAACCTGGCTGCGCTGGTTCGAGCGCGCGCGCACCGAATGGCTGCGCACGCTCGGGGTCGAACACTCCCGGATGTTCGATGAAACCGGGGTAGGCTTCGTCGTGCGCGAACTTTCGGTCGACTACCGAAAGCCTGCACGGCTCGACGAAGAACTGCTGATCGACGTGAGACTGCTCGAAGCACGCCGCGCGAGTTGGGTGCTCGAGCAAAAGGCCGCAAGGCCCGGCGAAACACAGGCACTCGTGAGCGCCAGGGTGCGCATCGCGGCAGTCCATCTTGCTACCGGCCGTCCGACCGGAATTCCACGACCCCTTGCGCGGCGCGTCAATGCGCGCAGCCCCGACTTCCATACAGTACCGAAACAAGAATGAACCAAGACCTCTCGATCGTGACGCTGGTGATCCACGCCAGCCTCCTGGTCCAACTGGTGATGCTGGGCCTGCTCGCCATCTCGATCGCATCGTGGACGATCATCTTTCGCAAGATCTTCGCGATTCGCGCCGCCCGCGAGGCGTCCGATGCGTTCGAAAGCGACTTCTGGAGCGATCGCGACCTGGGTTCGCTCTACCAGCAGGTGCGTAGCAAGCCTGAAGAGCATGGCCCGATGGCGCGCATCTTCGAGTCGGGAATGAGCGAATTCCTGAAAACGCGCCAACAAAAACCGGGCGACGTGCAGGCCATGCTCGACGGCTCGCGCCGGGCGATGCGCGCGGCATTCCAGCGCGAGATGGACGCACTCGAGTCGAATCTCGCATTTCTCGCGACAACCGGCTCGGTGAGCCCGTATATCGGCCTGTTCGGTACCGTGTGGGGAATCATGAACGCGTTCCGCGGCCTAGCCAACGTCCAGCAGGCAACGCTCTCGGCGGTCGCGCCTGGCATCGCCGAGGCACTCGTAGCCACCGCGATGGGCCTGTTCGCAGCAATCCCTGCCGTGGTCGCCTACAATCGTTTCGCTAACGACCTCGATCGCCTGTCGAGCCGCCTTGACAGCTTCATCGAGGAATTTTCGAACATCCTTCAACGTCAGGCGAAATAGCAATGCCCGGGCCCGCCTCCCGACCGAGCGGCAGTCGCAGCCGCCGCATGATGAACGACATCAACGTCGTGCCCTACATCGACGTGATGCTCGTGCTCCTGGTCATCTTCATGGTGACCGCGCCGCTCACACCACCCGGGGCGATCGACCTGCCGCGCGCCGGGCGCAGTGCCGCCAAGACCGACAAATACATCAACGTGGAGGTGTTTCCCGACGGCACGCTGCGCCTGCGCACCGGCAACACGGGCGACCCCTCCGAGCGCCGGATCGTTCGCAGCGAACTCGAAGGCGCCGTGCGCGAGATGCTCGCGCAGTATGGCGAGGGCACGGCGGTCGTGATCAGCGGGGATGCGGCGGTGCGCTATGAACGCGTGATCGAAGTGCTCAGCGACCTGCAGCGCATGAACGTCGGCCGGGTGGCGCTGATGGTCAAGCCGGCCAGCTGAATGCCGATGAGCAGGACGGTTTTGCCAGCATGAGCGCACGCAGGAACGAGCCCGGGCGCCGCGCCCCACGTGGCACCCACGCACGGGGTCCCGGCGCGCCGGGGCAGCCGCCGCAGGCCAAGGGCGGCTTGCGCTCCTTCGCGCTCGCGCTGCTCGTGCATGGCCTGCTGGTGGCAATGCTCTTCGTCGGTGTGAGCTGGCAGACCAGCGAGCCCGCGGCAGTGTCTGCCGAGTTGTGGACCCCCCCGGCGCCGACCGTGCTTGCGAAGGTGGAACCAAGGCCCGTTGCGGAACCGAGGACGACACCGGCCGTGCCCACGCCTGCGCCTGCATTGACACCGGCGCCGACTCCCCCTGCACCGCCAACGCCGCCCGCGCCACCCGTTCCTCCGCCCCCGCCTCCTGCCCCCCCGACTCCGGCCCCGCCCGCCATCAAGGAGCCCGAAGCGGAAGAACCCGAGATTGCACTCGAGAAAAAGCGCGAGGCCGAACGCGTGGCACGCGAACAGGCCGAGCAGCAACGCGCCGAAGAGCAGCGGCGCCAGGAGCAACTGAAGCAGGAAGCAGCCGAGAAGGCGAAGCGCGAGGCGGCCGAACAAGCCGAACGCGAGGCCGCCCAACGCCAGAAGCTCGCGGCTGCCGAACAGGCGCGGCAGAAGGCCGAAGAGCAAGCCCGGCGCGAAGCGGCCGAAAAGGAGCAGCAGGAGGCCGCGGAAAAGGCGAAAGCCGAGGCCGCCGAGAAGGCACGAGTCGAGGCCGCCCAGAAAGCCAAGGCCGAGGCCGCCGAGAAAGCACGCGTCGAGGCTGCCCAGAAGACCCAGGCTGAAGCCGCGGAGAAGGCGAAGGTCGACGCCGCCGAGAAGGCAAAAGCAGCCGCCGCAGACAAGGCAAAAGCCGATGCCGCCGCGAAAGCGAAGGCCGAAGCGGCTGAAAAAGCCAAACGCGAGGCCGCCGAACAGGCGAAAGCCGACACAGCTGCGAAGGCGAAGGCCGACGCTGCCGCCAAGGCAAAGGCAAAGGCCGACGCTGCCGAGAAGGTCAAGCGCGATGCAGCCGAAAAGGCGAGAGCCGACGCGCAGGAGAAGGCGCGTGCTGCGGCCGCCGAGAAGCGCAACAAGGACTATCTGGACAGCCTGATCGCCCAGGCCGGTGGCGCAGGCAGCGCGACTGCGCGCTCCGGAAGCGGTGCTGCCAACGGACCGGCAGGCAGCGGCAGCGGCGGCACGGACAGCGGCTATATCGCCAAGCTCTCCTCAATGCTGCGTTCGAACACCACCTATCAGATTCCGACCGACCTGGAGGGCAACCCGAAGGCGGTTTTTCTGGTGAAGGTCGGCGCCGACTGCTCGATCGTCTCGGTCAAGCTGCGCCGCTCCAGCGGAACACCCGCGTGGGACGCCGCGGCCGAGCGCGGAATCGAGCGCACCAGTCCTTTGCCGCGCCAGGCTGACGGCAGTTGCCCGAGCGAGCTCGAAATTGTCCGGGGACCGCGCGGCGACAAGTAATTCACATCCGCTACGCTATGGCGCCTGCATACCACTGGAACCGGATTTGCGCACCGTATAATCCGGATTCGCGCTTCACGAGGGATTCCATGAGGAAGTTCGTCGCCGCCACGATCGGCGCACTGCTCGTTCCGTTGACCGCCTCCGCACAGATGCGCATCGATGTCTCGGGTGTCGGAGCCACACAGTTTCCAATTGCGATCGGAAAATTCGCCACCGATGGGCGCGTCCCGCAAGATGTTGCGGCGGTCGTGAGCAGCGACCTCGCGCGCAGTGGCGCGTTCCGGGTGATCGATGCGGACGCGGTCTTGTCCGACACCGCCACGATCGATTTCGTCGGCATGCGCGGGCGCGGCGCCGATTCGGTGCTGTCCGGTTCAGTGGCGCGTCTTGCCGATGGCCGCTACGACATCCGATACCGGCTCAGCGATGCAGTTCGCCAGACCACACTCGGCGGGCAGTCGCTGGCGGTGGCCGAGAGCGACCTGCGCTTCGGGGGTCACAAGGTCGCCGACTGGGTGTACGAGAAGATCACCGGTGAAAAGGGAATCTTCGCCACCCGCATCGCCTTTGTCTCCACTCAGGGCAAGCGTTACAAACTGAACATCGCCGACTGGGACGGCGAGAACGTCGTCACGCCGCTGAACTCGCCCGAACCGATCATGTCGCCGAGCTGGTCTCACGACGGCACGCGCCTCGCCTACGTTTCGTTCGAGGCTCGCAAGCCGGTCGTCTACGTGCACACACTCGCGACCGGACAGCGCAAGGCCGTCGCGAACTTCAAGGGCAGCAACAGCGCGCCCGCCTGGTCGCCCGATGACCGCTCCCTTGCGGTAGCACTCACCCTGGAGGGGCAGTCGCAGATCTACTCGATTGCTTCCGATGGCAATGGAACACCCAGGCGCCTGACTTCATCGACCAGCATCGACACCGAGCCGGACTTCACGCCGGATGGCCAAAGCCTGTATTTCACCTCGGATCGCGGCGGCTCGCCGCAGATCTACCGGATGCCGGCGTCCGGCGGCGAGGCCACCCGTATCACATTCACCGCGCCATATAACGTGACCCCGCGGGTCAGCCCCGATGGGGAGTCGCTCGCTTATGTATCACGGCGCGACGGACGCTTCCTGATTGTCCTGCGCAATCTTTCCTCGGGTCACGAGCAGGTGCTTTCCGACGGCGGCCAGGAAGAGTCGCCCAGCTTTGCGCCGAACGGCCGCTGGGTCATGTATGCCACTCAGGCGGGCGGGCGCGATTCACTGGTCGCAGCCAGCACCGATGGCCGCGTGCGTCAGCGCCTGACATCGAATTCCGGCGATATCCGGGAGCCCACCTGGGGTCCGTTCGCGAACTGACGTGCCGACTGCAGCAAAACAACCAACCACAATAGTCCGAGGACATCATGAATCGCATGACAAGAATCCTGCTGGCCGGCCTCACCGCCGTGCTGTTCGCAGCCTGTAGCTCTGGCGTGAAGCTCGAGGAACCTGGCCAGGAGGGTGTTCCCGTCGAGAACCGCACCGGCATGACGAACGGCGCCGAGGCGGGCGCCGCGGGAACGCGCGGCGTCGAACCCGTCACGATCGAGCAGAAGGATCCGCTCGACGACCCGACCAGCGCATTGGCAAAACGCAGCATCTACTTCGATTTCGACAGCTTTTCAATCGCCGACGAATACCGCAACACGGTGGATGCGCACGCCCGTTATCTGGTGTCGCACCAGAACCGCAGGGTGCTGATCCAGGGCAATACCGACGATCGCGGCAGCCGCGAGTACAACCTTGCGCTGGGCCAGAAGCGCGCCGAAGCGGTACGCCGCGCGATGGCCGCCCTCGGCGTGAAGGAGACTCAGATGGAAGCGGTGAGCCTCGGTGAAGAACGCCCCCGTGCCACCGGCAACGACGATGCCGCGCGCGCGGAGAACCGCCGCGCCGACCTGGTGTACCAGTGATCGACCGCTCTCCCCGCGTGGCGCCGCGCCGCTGGCGGCGGTTTTCCGCGCTCGCGCAGGGCATCCTTGCCCTCGCACTGCTCACGGGCACGCCATCCGCGCATGCCCTGTTCGAGGATGGCGAGGCACGCAAGGCGATCCTCGACCTGCGCGGCCGCTTCCAGCAGCAGCAAGACGAGACCGCCCAGCGGCTCGCGACGATCGAGTCGCAATTGACCGAGGCGCTGTCACGCCTCGACCAGATCTCTAACGGGCGGCTCGAGGCGCAGGCGCAATTCGATCAATTGCGCCAGGAGATCGCCAAGCTGCGCGGTCAGGTCGAGGTGCAGGCCAACGAGCTCGCCATCACGCAGCGCCAGTTGCGCGATCAGCTCACGACCGTCGATAACCGGATCAAGCGATTCGAGCCGGTCAACGTCGAAATCGACGGCCGCAGCGCCACGGTCGACCAGGACGAAAAGCGCAGTTTCGAATCGGCGCTCGCCCTCTTTCGAGGCGGCGACTTTCGCGGCGCGCTCGCCGCCTTTCGCCAGTTCCAGGGCCAGTATCCGGACAGCGCCTATGCGCCGGCCGTGTACTTCTGGATCGGCAGCAGCCAGTTTGCGCTGAAGGACTACAAGGGCGCCATCGCAAGCCACGAGGCGCTCGTCGCCAAGTTCCCGCAAGACGCGCGCGTCCCCGACGCCTTGCTGAACATCGGCTATGCACAGGCCGAGAGCGGCGACCGCGCGGCTGCCCGGCGCACGCTGCAGTCACTGGTCGAGCGCCACGCGCAAAGTCCCGCTGCCCAGCTCGCCCGCGACCGGCTGGCCAGCCTCGCACGCTGATTAACCAAGGGAGCCCCTGCTGAGGCGAATATGTCTGCGGTAGACGTCGCGACCCTGTCCCATACCGTGGTCTGGGCCATTTTCGCGCTCGGCCTCGTCCTCGGTGCGGTGATGAACCGGACCAATTTCTGCACGATGGGCTCGGTGGCCGACATCGTGAACATGGGCGAGTGGACCCGGATGCGCATGTGGGTCTGTGCAATCGGCGTTGCGATCATCGGCACCCAACTGCTCGCCGCCACGGGGCTGATCGACCCCGCCAAGTCGATCTACACGGGCGCCAGGCTCATCTGGCTGTCCTACCTCGTCGGCGGCTTCCTGTTCGGCTTCGGCATGGTCCTGGCCTCGGGTTGCGGCAGCAAAACCCTCGTGCGCATCGGCGGCGGCTCGCTCAAGTCCGTGGTGGTCTTCCTGGCACTCGGCCTGGCCGCGTACATGACCCTGAAGGGCCTCACCGCGGTATGGCGGGTGGCTTTGCTCGATAGCGTCTCGCTGCAACTGCCTCCTGGCCAGGACCTGCCCAGACTTCTCGCCGGCAAGGGCGTCTCGCTGCCGACCGTGCGAATCGTCCTGGGGCTGACCCTGGGCGGGGCGATGATCGCCTGGTGCCTGACCGGCCGCGAGTTCCGCCGCTTCGACAACCTGCTCGGCGGCATCGTGACCGGTCTGGTGATCGTGGCCGGATGGTATGTCTCAGCGCACCTCGGCTACATTGCCGAGAATCCGGACACCCTCGAGGAAGCGTTCCTCGCAACGAATTCCGGACGCGCCGAATCCTTCTCGTTCGTCGCCCCGTTCGCCTACTCGCTCGAGTTGCTGCTCTTCTGGAGCGACAAGAGCCGCATCGTCACCTTCGGCATCGCCGCCGTCGCAGGAATGATCACCGGATCGTTCCTGTGGGCGCTCGTCTCCCGTCGCTTCCATTGGGAGGGCTTTCAAAGCACAGAGGACACCGCCAACCACCTCGTGGGGGGTGTTTTGATGGGCGTCGGCGGCGTGACCGCGCTTGGCTGCACTATCGGGCAGGGCCTGAGCGGCCTCTCTACCCTGGCGCTCGGATCGTTCATCGCAACCGGGGCAATCATTGCCGGGGCGGTTGCGGCGCTCAAGTATCAGGCATGGCGAATCGAGCACACGGATTGAGTCGCCAGCTTGCTGCACGCCCATCCCGGAGAGTCCGTTCCCCATTTGACCGGCATCGCCCGAAACTCTACAATCGCGGGCTTGCCCGTCCTTGTCACAGTAGACGGCATGCACCGTGTGGGCCGTTAGCTCAGTTGGTAGAGCAGCGGACTTTTAATCCGTTGGTCGCCGGTTCGAGCCCGGCACGGCCTACCAGAACAATCAAGAACTTGGGGCCGGTTCACTCGAACCGGCCCTTTTCTTTTATCGTTCGTCACTTGACGCCGGCATTGGCCGCTCGGGTCGGTTGCGCAGGAACGTCGGCCACGAGCCCGCGGTAACCTGGGCGGGGCGCCGCAACCGGCGCCGGGGTTCCGTCCGGTGTGAGGGCAAGCGAGGTCCGGTCATCGACACTTGGCGCGCGAGTCGTCGAATGGCGCAGAGCCTGGCTGCAAGTGGTCGGGTCGAGCATGCACAAGACGACTCCTGCTGCACCCAGGTAAGTGGCCGAACCAGGCGCAACGGACTCGGCGCTCGTCAGGAGCTCGGCGGGCCGGACCCAGTCGAGCGCCTCCTGGGCGTTCTTGACCTGCACGCGCTTTCTGTGCCGGTCGACCTTGACCACCTCGACCAGTTCATTGGGCTCGCTGAAGCGATACAGGTAATACTTGTGGCCGATATCGACACGGTCGATATTCTGAGCAAACACGGGACCGAGTGCGCCTGCGAACACAAGGGCTGCGCACACAACCAGTAACAGTAACGTTCGCATAAATGAACCTCCGCCACTTTTGAGCCCGAATCAGCCTGCTCGCCCGTTTCCCGCTCGCCGGCCAACGGCCCCCCAGGGTGCGCTTGGCGCACGACGCTCGTCAATGCGCCTGCATCCTTGGCGTATGAACGACCCGGGCGAGGATGCCGTCTTGAACGAAGGACATCACCCGCGCCGTGCACCCGAAGGCGGCAGGCGCCGTTCTCGACGGGCTCTGGAAAAGGCAGGCGCGGAACACCGGGTGCGCAACGCCATCCGGAACGGCATGAGCACCACCGAGGTATTCAGGACCTTTGGCGTGCGGTTATTGTGCTCACGCAGCTCGCAATCCCGGCTCTTGCCTGCCCTCTGCGACTCCTGCGTGCACGCTGCCGCCGGCCCCCGCTGCCGCCGATCGGCTCGACTCCTTGGCGCTTGCCGCTCCATCGCTCTCACCGCCCAGCGCCTCGATGAGTTCCGGAATCAGCCCACTCAGTTCTGCGGTCGCCATGACGACATCGGCATCGAAGCCGTCGTTCGCATCCTTGCCGCCACGCCGGGTTTGGTCCTCCACGGCGATGTCCAGGATCTCGATTTTCTTCAGGCTCATGTCAGCCTCGAGCAGGAACGATACCCGGTCGCGCCAGGTCATCGCGAGTCTGGTCGCGAGCTTCCCCTGCTCGATGTGCGCAACGATCTCGTCGATGTCCAGACTGTGCCGTGAGTACCGCACCGTTGCCTTGGCTTCACTGCGAGGGGCGGAAGGGCCGTGATGGGCCTCGGGCTTGCCAGCAGCGATCTCCCCCTCGACCACCTGCTTCAGTTCGCACTCGCGATCGATCGTGAAGCCATCGGGTGCCTCGCGCGTCGACAGCCATCGTGACATCGCCACCGAAGGAGAAAGCGCCGTCTTCACCAGACGAGCCGAGAAATTATTGTCAATGGCACGAAACATCTCCATGAGCGCACCGATCGCCTCGTCGGCGCGGCCGACGCTGCCAGTGCCGGCCACCAGCGTGCCGGCCTCGGGATCGATCCACAGCCGGGTGGTCGAAAACTTGCTGAAAGCACGAGGCAGCAGATCGATGACGACCTCTTCCTTCAACTCCTTTCTGCGGGCACCCCGCGGCCTCGCGCCGGTTTCGTCTTCCACGCGCTGCAAGCGCTCCTCGAGTGCCGCCTTCACCACCGAAGCCGGCACTGCTTTGGTCTCGCTGCGCAAGCCCAGGATCAGCTGCCCTCCGATTGACTCCACGAGTGCGGCCTGCTTGCGGCCGCGCGGCTCCACCCAGCCGGCGGAACGAGGTTCGGTGGCGCCACAAGGCACGAAGCGACCACGCTCGAGACCCTCTTCGAGAGCGGTGAATGACGGCGGGACCCAGCCTGAGGCGACGCGATAGACGATGACGGACTTGAACATTGGATTTCTGTGTCGGGTTGATGACGCGACCGGAAGACTAACCCGAACGCGTCGATCGAGCCTTGCCCCTGCGAGCTTTGAGCATGCCCGCTGCGTCGAACTCCGACAGCCGTCCGTAAAAGGTGACCTGCTCAACCCTGGCGCGACGCCTCGGGGCCGTGATCGCTGATCCTGTTGCAGGCGTCGATCCTGACGCAAGCCAAACAGCGGCGTAACCAAACGGTGAAACGTCGCACAGCATGCCCCAATCACGTCGCTATCATGTCTCGATGAACAACAACGCCGCATCCACCGTCATTGAATTCGCGCTCGATGCGGATACGATCAAGATCGTTGCGCACCTTCTCAGCGCTCTCGTTGCAGGCAGCATCATCGGGCTCGAACGCAGCTTTCACGCGCGTCCGGCCGGCTTCAGGACTCACGCACTGGTTTGTCTGGCATCGAGCCTGCTAATGCTGGTCACGCTGTATCAGGCGCGCTGGATGCCGGGCGTGCCACTCGAAACGGTACGCACCGATCCGACGCGGATGGCCCAGGGAATCATGACCGGGATCGGCTTTCTGGGCGCCGGAGTGATCTTCAAGGAGGGGCTCAGCGTGCGCGGCCTGACGACTGCAGCCTCGATCTGGATCACCGCCGCAATCGGCATTCTCTTCGGCATCGGATTCTACTTTCCGGCCATCTTCGCCACCCTGCTCACGCTCGGTATCCTGTCTCTGTTTCGCTGGATCGAAGCGAGGATGCCACAACAATCGTATGCCCACCATTACCTGCGCTTCGCGCGCGATAACGCCATGTCGGAGAAGGAGGTCGTGGCACTGCTCGGGTCGCACGGATTCCAGGTCTCGCACATCAGCTATCGGGTCAGCGAGGATGGGGCGTCGTTCGAATACCGGATGATCCTGCGCACGACCGATTCGCGAAACACCGCGCGACTTGCCGACGATCTGCGCCACTCGCAAAAGGTTCTCTCCTTTCGGATCGCGCCAACCGGCGACTGAGAGCAGTCCCGCCGTTTCCCGCAGGCAGGAAACGAGGCGAGCGACAAGGGCTGTCGCTGGCCGCGAGGCACGATGAAGACAATTGGCTCCTTACGTGCCTGGCTCCTCATATGCCGTAGAATCACCGAGGCGAGCCGGCGTGAACTGCAAGGGACGCGAATGTTTCTCACGATTTCCCCGGTTCGTATCGTTCGGTGGCGCCTCACGCTTGCGCTGCTCGCCGGCCTGCTGCTGCTCGCGTGCGGCGGCACCGACGCCAGCGAGGCCGCAGACCGCGACCCGATGGAGGCGCGCGTGGCTCCGTGCGTGAGCTGTCACGGCAAGGAGGGGCGCGCGACGAACGCGGGCTACTTCCCGCGGATCGCCGGCAAGCCGGCCGGTTATCTTTATCATCAGCTGGCGAATTTTCGTGACGGCCGAAGGGTTCAGGCGCAGATGAATTATCTTGTCGCGAACCTGAGCGACGACTATCTGCGCGAGATCGCGACCTACTTTTCGCGGCTCGACCTGCCGTACCCGCCACCCCAGACGACCGGTGCGCCGAGTTCGATGCTCGAGCGCGGAAAGATGTTGGCGCTGCACGGAGACCCGGCGAGAGAACTCCCGGCCTGTGCCAAGTGCCATGGCTCGGCGCTCACCGGTGTCGCGCCGAGCATCCCAGGGTTGCTCGGCTTGCCGCGCGACTACATCAATGGTCAGTTGGGCGCCTGGAAAACCGGCCAACGGCATGCCGCCAAGCCCGACTGCATGGCGCAGGTTGCACAGAAGCTGGATCCCGAGGACGTCAGCGCGCTTTCCACCTGGCTGTCCTCTCAGGCCGTGACCGACAACGCCAGGCCGGCAGCGGCGCTCGAGCACCGTTTGCCGCTGCGCTGCGGCGACGTGGACGAGCCGTCAGCATGAGCGCCGCCCGCAGCCTGGCCATCCCGCTTGCGCTCGCTACCCTGGCGATCGCGGCCGCGCTCTCGATTGACGCCGGCCGCAACGATGCGGTTGCCGCTGACACCGTTGCTGCCGTTACGGCTGACGGGCACACCGACGCCGCTGCCGCCGTTGTCCTCGATGCTGCTGCGGCGCCGAACGTGCCAACGCCAGTCGAGCGCGGCAGGTATCTCGCGCTGGCAGGCAACTGCGAAAGCTGCCATACGGCGCGCGGCGGCGCTCCTTATGCGGGCGGCACCGCTTTGCAAACGCCTTTCGGCAGCGTCTACGCAAGCAACCTGACCCCGGACGAGAAGACCGGCATCGGCCACTGGAGCGCCGACGAATTCTGGCAGGCGATGCACGATGGACGCTCCCGCGATGGCCGCCTTCTCTATCCCGCCTTCCCTTATCCTGATTTCACGCTGATCACGCGAGAGGATTCGGATGCCATCTTCGCGTACTTGAAGAGTCTGAAGCCTGTCGAGATGGCGAACCGTGCGCACGGATTGCGCTTTCCGTACAGCACGCAAGCCGCGCTTCGGGGCTGGCGAACCTTGTTCTTCAAGCCGGGAATCTTCACGCCCGACGATACTAAATCTGCCGAGTGGAACCGTGGCGCCTACCTGGTGCGCGGTCTTGGGCACTGCGCCGCCTGCCACAGCACGCGAAACATGTTCGGCGCGATCAGCGAGGAAGACCTGCTCTCCGGCGGTCTGATCCCGATGCAGAACTGGTATGCGCCGTCGCTGACCTCCCCGGAAGAAGCCGGCGTGGCAGAGTGGCCGGCCCAGGAGGTCGTCAATTTGCTCAAGACAGGGACCGCGCATGGCGCCTCTGTGATGGGACCCATGGCCGAAGTGGTCTACCGCAGCACGCAGTACCTGTCCGACGCAGACCTGAACGCGATGGCGGTGTTTCTGAAGGCGCTCCCCTCACAGCCGGTGCGCCCGGAAAAGGAAGCCGCGTCGGGCAACGAAGCGGCGCTTGAACGCGGCGAAAAGGTCTACGGCGAGCAATGTGCGAACTGCCATGGCGACTCCGGCGAAGGTACGCCGGGTGCGTTTCCTGCATTGGCTGGCAATCGGGCCGTTACGCTTGCGGACCCGACCAATGTAATCAGGGCGGTGCTCGACGGGGGCTATCTTCCGTCCACTGCCGGCAATCCCCGGCCCTATGGCATGCCGCCGTTCGCGCACGCGCTCGGCGACTCCGATGTGGCTGCCGTGGTGTCCTGGGTTCGCGGTTCCTGGGGCAACAGCGCGTCAGCCGTGACTGACGTTCAGGTGCTCCAGTACCGATAGCGCCGGGGATGATGTAGCAGTGGCAGCCTTCAACACCGAAACTGTAACGGCCGTTCACCATTGGAATGACACGCTGTTCAGCTTTCGCACCACGCGAGACCGCAGTTTCAAGTTTCACAACGGCCACTTCGTGATGGTCGGCCTGGAGATCGAGGGCCGTCCGCTGCTGCGCGCCTACAGTATCGCAAGCGCGAACTATGAGGAGCATCTCGAGTTCCTGAGCATCAAGGTGGCGCACGGCCCGCTTACTTCACGACTGCAACACCTCCAGGTCGGCGACACGGTGCTTGTCAGCCGCAAGCCCACCGGAACACTGGTCGCCGATGACCTGCTGCCGGGCAAGCGGCTTTACCTGCTTTCGACCGGAACCGGCCTCGCGCCGTTCATGAGCATCATCAAGGATCCCGAGATCTACGAACGGTTCGAAAAGGTCATCCTCGTGCATGGAGTGCGCCGGGTCAGTGAGCTGGCCTACAACGACTATATCGACCGCGAACTCCCGTTCAACGAGTTTTTTGGGGAAATGGTGCATGACAGGTTCCTGTACTACCCAACGGTTACCCGCGAGCCTTATCGCAACCAGGGACGCATCACCCACCTGCTCGAATCGGGCAGGCTGAATCAGGATCTCGGCCTGCCCCCGATCGACCCCGCGCACGAGCGTTTCATGTTGTGCGGGAGTCCGGCCATGCTTGCGGACCTGCGCACGCTGCTCGATTCACGAGGATTCCAGATCTCGCCACATACCGGCGCCCCGGGCGATTATGTGATCGAAAGGGCGTTCGTCGAAAAATAAGGGTGGAGGCGGGCACGCTCGTTGCTCTGCAGATTCGGCAACGCGCAGGAGTGGGAGTCGAGTCGATTGTCGCGCGCTGTTTCTTCAACAACCAAAAGGAGTTTCAACATGCTCGCACGACAGTTCGCCGCGGCCGCCCTCAGCGCAGTACTCTTGACCGCCGCCGGTTGCGCCATCACAAGCGGCCAGGAAACCACTGGCGAATACGCCAGCGATGCAGCCATCACCACTCGCGTGAAGAGCGCCTTTGCGTCGGACAGCACGGTCGCTGCGACTGCGATCAGCGTCGAAACCATGAAAGGGGTCGTCCAGCTCAGCGGCTTCGCCAAGTCGCAAGCCGAGAAGGATCGTGCAGCGTCCCTCGCACGCCAGGCGAACGGCGTGAAGGGCGTGAAGAACGACATCATCGTTCGCCCGTAAGTCCCAGTAAGGTCGAAGGGCTGCGTCGGCAGTGGCCCGTCGGCCTGACCAGCGCTTCTGCTCGTCCAGTCTCAACCCGGTATTCAATCGTGCAATCGAGGGTTGGGTTCGTGGCTCTGCTCACGAATTAAAGAGGCTTCTGCCAGTGTCTGGTTTTGTCGGCTAAGCTCGCTTCGATTCTTCCGTTGCCGATGTCCACGCGGTTTCACGGATGAGCAACACGCTCGTCTCGCGAGGACCCGATGCAGCCGGCGCCTTTCTTCAAGGTTCAATCGCGCTCGCTCACCGGCGCCTGAGTCTCATCGATCTGACGGAACGCAGCCAGCAGCCGATGACCGATCCGGCCCTGGGGCTTACGATCGTGTTCGATGGCTCGCTGTACAACTACCGCGAGCTGCGACGCGAGCTCGAAGCCCTCGACTACCGCTTCTTTTCCGATGGCGACACGGAGGTGGTGCTGAAGAGCTTCCACGCCTGGGGCCAGGCGTGCGCTGCGCGCTTCCAGGGCATCTTCGCAGTTGCCATCCACGAACGCGATAGCGGCCGCCTCACCCTGCGCGACCGCTTCGGGGTGAAGCCGCTCTATCTGAGCGCGCGACCGGATCGCCTGCGCTTTGCGTCGTCGCTGCCGGCTTTGCTGGCAGGGGGCGGCGTCGACACCGCGATCGATCCGATCGCCCTGCACCATTACCTGAGTTGGCACGCGGTAGTGCCACCGCCGTTCACCATCCTCGCCGGAGTACGCAAGCTGCCGCCGGCTACGGTTGCTACCTGGGAGCCCGACGGCCGCCGCCACGACAAGCGCTTCTGGAGCTTGCGGGTGCACGCCGATCGCCAGTCGAGCGGGTTGCCCCGGGCAGAACGCGAGCGGCGACTCGAAGCAGCGCTGCGCACCGCCGTGCGTCGCCGCATGGTGGCCGACGTGCCTGTCGGCGTGCTGCTATCGGGCGGCGTGGACTCGAGCATGATCGTGGCGCTGATGGCTGAAGCCGGCCAAGCCGAGCTGCGCACTTTCGCGATTGGTTTCGAGGCCGCCGGTGGCGAAGCGGGCGACGAGTTCCGTTATTCGGATATCGTGGCGCGCCGCTTCGGCACCCGCCACGAGCAGATCCGGATTCCGACCAGCGAGTTGATGGGCGCGCTGCCCGCTGCGATCGCCGCAATGAGCGAGCCGATGGTGAGCTACGACAATATTGCTTTTTTCCTGCTCGCGCGCGAAGTCTCCAAGGCCTTGAAAATCGTGCAGAGCGGTCAGGGCGCCGACGAGGTGTTCGCCGGCTATCACTGGTACCCGCCGCTCGCCTCCAGCACCGACCCGGCGGGCGATTACGCGCGCGCATTCTTCGATACCGATCATGCCGGCTACCTGGCAACCGTGACTGAGGCCTTTGCCACCAACGATGCAAGCCGGGAATTTCTCGTGCGTGAATTCGCCGCCGCCCGCGGTGGCAGCGCCGTCGAGAAGGCGCTTCACCTGGACACCACCGTCATGGGCTCCGATGACCCGGTAAAGCGGGTCGACAACATGACGATGGCCTGGGGCCTGCAGGCACGCATGCCTTTCCTCGATCACGAACTCGTCGAACTTGCGGGTCGCCTGCCCGCTGCCGACAAGCTTGCGGACGGCGGCAAAGGGATACTGAAGTCGATCGCGCGCCGGCTCGTGCCGCCTGAAGTCGTCGACCGGCCGAAGGGCTACTTTCCGGTGCCCATCCTCAAGCACATCGACGGGCCAGTGCTCGCGATGGTTCGCGAAGCGCTGCACAGCCGTGCCGCGCGCGAGCGCGGCCTGTTCCGGCCCTCAGTGGTCGCGAGCCTGCTCGAGTCTCCCGCCGATCACCTCACACCGTTGCGCGGATCCAGGTTGTGGCAGGTTGCGCTGCTGGAGTTGTGGCTGCAGGCCCGCGCGCTGTGAGCCCGGACCCGATGGATCCTGGCCAGATGGTCTCGCTGCAGCACTGGGGCGAACCTTCGGCAGCGCTGTCGGCGCAACTGATCCACGAAGCGAAGATCGACTGCGGCTGGGGTCGCCTGATCTTCGCGCACACCTACCCCTCGCCCGAGCGACTCGCTGAAGAGATCCGCCAGGAGGCGCCCGGCCGGCGCGACGTCGCGATCTATGTTCGCGAGCCGCATGTCGTGGTTGCACTGGCGCCGCAGCAGTTGTTTCTCGACCCCTCGCACACGTTCCGGCTTGCCCTGCAGACCTCGACCCCCGCACGGCCGGCGAAGGAACCGGTCGCTGAAGCCAGCGTGGCCGCTGAAGGCACCGCGTTCGCTCACGCTACGGCCGTCGTTGCAGCCGCCGCCCTTGCCGAGGCTCCTGCGGGCGCAAAGCCGATCCACCATGCAATGTCGATCCGTGCGGGATGCGCGGAAGACGAGCCGGCGGTCAACCGCATCTACCGGGCCCGCGCCATGGTGCAGGTGCGCGAGGGTTTTTTCGCCGATGCCGTGCGCCAGCCGGCCCTGGTTCTGCTGGTCGCCGACGACCTCGAGACCGGCGCAATCGTTGGCGCCGCAACCGGTGTGGACCACGTCGCGGCCTGCAACGATCCCGACGGCGGCGCCAGCCTGTGGTCGCTGGCGGTCGATCCTCAGTGCGCGCCCCCGGGCGCCGGCGAGGCGCTGGTCCGCGCGCTGGCCGAGTGCTTCCGCGAGCGCGGCCGCAACTATCTGGATCTTTCGGTCATGCACGACAACGCCGAGGCGATCGCCCTCTACGAGAAGCTGGGCTTCGAACGCGTGCCGGTGTATTGCGTGAAGAACAAGAACCCGATCAACGAGAAGCTGTTCGTCGGGCCCGACCCGTGCAGTGCGCTCAACATCTACGCCCGCATCATCGTCGATGAGGCACGGCGCCGCGGCATCCGCGCCGAAGTGATCGATGCGGCGCACGGCTACTTTCGCCTGAGCCACGGCGGACGTACGATCACCTGCCGCGAGTCGCTGTCTGAACTCACCTCTGCAATCGCGATGAGCCGCTGTGACGACAAACGAGTCACCCGCAACGTACTCATCGGCAACGGCCTGCGAATGCCCGACCAGATCCTCGCCGACGGGGGCGAATCGCAGTTGCGTGCGTTCCTTGCCGAACACGGCCGCGTCGTGGTGAAGCCGGCACGCGGTGAGCAGGGCCAGGGCGTGAGTGTGGATCTGCGCAGCCTGGGCGAAGTCAATGGCGCCATCGCCGAGGCACGCCGGTTCTGCGAAGACGTGATCGTCGAGGAACTGGTGGCCGGCGAGGACCTGCGCGTGATCGTGATCGACTATCGAGTCGTGGCAGCCGCTACCCGCCGCCCCGCCCAGGTCACGGGCGATGGCGAGAAAACGGTGCGCATGCTGATCGGCAAGCAGAGCCGGCGACGCCAGGCGGCAACCAGCGGCGAAAGTTCGATCCCGCTCGATGCGGAAACCGAACGCTGCGTGCGCGCCGCCGGCCTCGACATGGACGACGTGCTCCCGGCGGGCGCAACGCTGTCCGTGCGCAAGGCGGCCAACCTGCATACCGGGGGAACCATCCACGACGTCACGGCGGGGCTCAATCGCACGCTCGCCAGCGTTGCCGTGTGCGCCGCGCGCGCGCTCGAAATCCCGGTGGTCGGCGTCGATCTCCTGGTGCCCGATGTGTCAGGCCCCGAGTACGCGATCATCGAGGCGAACGAGCGCCCCGGCCTTGCGAACCACGAGCCGCAGCCGACTGCCGAGCGGTTCATCGATCTGCTGTTCCCGCAGTCGAAGAGCAAGCCATGACGAACCCGTCTTCTTCGATGATCGATCGGCGCTACCTCCTGGACGTGCTGGCTCGCCTGCTCGCGATCCCGAGCCCCTCGGGAATGACCGACGAGATCGTGGTCGCGGTCACCGCCGAACTCGAGGCGCTGGGCGTGCGCTACAGCCTCACTCGGCGCGGCGCGATCCGGGCGGACCTGGAAGGCGAGCGCCACGATCCCGATCGCGCAATCGTGGCGCACGTGGACACGCTTGGCGCTGCCGTCAAGCAACTCAAGCCGAACGGGCGGCTCGAGCTCGTGCCGATCGGCTCCTGGTCTGCGCGCTTTGCCGAAGGTGCGCGAGTGTTCATTCACAGCGACGACGCGCGCCGCTTTCGCGGCACCATCCTGCCGCTCAAGGCGTCCGGCCATACCTACAACGAGGAAGTCGACACACAGGCGGTCGCCTGGACCAACGTCGAGTTGCGCCTCGATGAACGTTGCGCAAGCGCCGAAGACCTCCTCGCCCTCGGCGTCAATGTCGGCGACACGGTGTCGATCAACGCCGCTCCGGAATTCGCCGAGAACGGCTTCATCAACTCGCGCCACCTCGACGACAAGGCCGGCGTGGCCGCCCTGCTGGCGGTGGCCAAGGCGGTGCGCGATGCCAAATCGACGCTGCCCGTCGACTGCCATCTCCTGTTCACGATCTCCGAGGAAGTCGGAGTGGGCGCCTCGCATATCCTGCACGGCGACGTGGCTGAGCTGGTGTCGATCGACAACGGCACGATCGCGCCCGGGCAGAACACCTGCGAGTACGGCGTCACGATCTCGATGCAGGATTCGTCGGGGCCCTTCGATTGGCACCTGACGCGCCACCTGCTCGCGCTGTGCCGGGAAAAAAACATCGAGCATAGCCGCGACGTATTCCGCTACTACCGCAGCGACGCGGCGGCAGCGCTCGAGGCCGGCAACGACATCCGCACCGCGCTCGTCTGCTTCGCACTCGACGCCTCCCACGGCTACGAACGCACGCACGTCGACTCGCTGGTCGCGCTTGCCGGGTTACTGCTTGCCTACGTCCACAGCGAGCCACGGTTCCATCGCGATGCGGTGGCGCTCGGCCCGCTGGCCGACTTTCCGCAACCAGTGCCCGAACCAGATCACGAATCGACGGTGCAGGCCGCTTCGACTCAGACTCCCCCGGCGCAGGCCCCCTCCGATCGGTCCTGATCCGGATCAGGTCGCGCCGGCCAGCGCGCCCCGGCTCTGGTCGAACGCAGCCATCAGGGCATCGGCGCCCTGCGCTCCACTCACGCCGACGCGGCCGTCGATCACGAAAAATGGCACGCCGCTCACGCCCATCCGGCGAGCCTCCGAATCGGCGTGAGCAGTCGCGGCGGCCGCTTCGGTGCTGTCGAGCGCTTTGCGAATCGCGCCGTCGTCGAGGCCGGCTTCCCGGGCGAGCGTGGCAAGCGTGTCTCGCGAAGTCAGATCGGCGCCCTCGACGAAATAGGCGCGAAACAAGGCCTCGACGATCGCCTGCTGGATATCGCCCTGCGCCGCGCTGATCAGCGCGTGAGCACGCAGCGTATTCGGCTGGCGCGGGATGCGTTCGAAATCGGGCTCGAGCCCGACCGTGTGCGCCGCCGCGCTCACGCGCTCATAGATCGCCCGGGGATCGGAGCCACCGAATTTCGTGCGCAAGTAGTCCGCGCGGTCGATCCCTGCCTCAGGAAGATCAGGATTGAGCTGAAAGGGATGCCAGCGCACAAGCGGCTCAGGTAGCCCTGGATGAGTCGCGACCCAGCGGTGCAGCGCGGCCTCGAGGTGGCGCTTGCCGACGTAGCACCACGGGCAGACCACATCGGAAATCACATCGACGCGCAAGGCGTCTGCCGCAGGTTCGAGAATCGAGGGCATCAGACCTCCTTTTCGCGCGAGACGAACTCGCCAATTGTCGACATCGACGGAATATGGTCCGCGCAAATCTTCAGTACGACCAGGGTCGGGATCGCCACCACGACGCCCCCCAGTCCCCAAAGCCAGCCGCCACACAGCACGGCGAGAAAGGTCACGACCACATTCAACTGCAGGCGCCGCCCCACCAGCACCGGCTGCACCACCTGGCCCTCGATCAATACGAAGGCAAAGAAGGTCAACGGCACCGCCGCGACCGACGACCAACTGTCCAGGCTCACGAAAGCGCCTGCCGTCAGCAGGGCAAGAGCCACGCCCGGGCCCGCGTACGGTACGAAATTCAGCACGCCGGCGAGGGCGCCCCAGAACACCGGTGACGGCATGCCGAGAAAGGCCATCGCGACCGCAGTGAGGGTGGCCAGGCCCAGGTTGATCGTCGCGATCGTCAGGAAATAACGGCCGATTTCAATCTGAACGGTTCGGGCGATCCCGACCGCTGCTTTCTTCTCGCGAAGATTGGGCAGCACGCGAATCAACTTGCGCAGGAACATATCGCCCGAGGCGAGGAGGAAGTACAGCAGTACGAGCGTCGACAGCGCGCCCACGAGAATCGACTGGGCGCCGCGCACAGAGCCAAGCAAGTCTCGCTTCTCGATCACCACCTGTGTCTTCTGCTGCGGAGTCGTTCCCTCCGCCATGCTGGCGACCCGGTCCTGGGCTCCCTGGATCTGCTCGAACGGCCGCTTGATGTCCCGGATTCGACTTTCCAGCTTGCGCCATTCGGGCGATTTCGGATTCAGCCAGGTTTGCGCCGGTTCCACCAGTTGGGCCGCCACGCCGGCGAACGCAGCCAGGAGGGTAACCACCACGACCAGGGCGCCCAGCCAGCGGGGCAGGCGCAGCCGATCCATGATGTCCACCGCGGGTGTAAGCAACAGCGTGAGGAGGATCGCGAGCACGACCGGCAGAAACAGTGCCTCGGCGAACCAGAGTCCAGCCACGACAGCGAAAACGGCCAGCAGGCGCAGGCTCGCCCGTGCCCCTGACCACAAGTCGACCGCGGTATCGACAGCGATGGCAGCCGCGGCAGTGCTCGCACCGTCGGTGGTCACCGTGGTCACGGCGGTTGCAGAGACCCCGGAAGCCCCAGAGGCTGTGGCCGTCGCACCGCTCGCACTGGCCGCGCCGATCGCAGCGGTTGCGGCAGCAGGGCTCGAGACCGACATGATTGCAGCTGTGGCGGCCGGCTGAGCTGCCTGGTCGCCGACCGATTCGACCGACGTGGCGCTGCACACAGAATCAGCCATCGAGTTGTCCCGGGTCATCTGAGCGCTTTGTCCAGCCCACAACCGATATTCCCTCCGATCGGGAAAGCCGGCGTCATGAACCGGTCCGCAGCCGATACGCGCGCCGCCGCTTCAATACGACCGCGACGCGCCAGATCAGCATGGTGGCGACATAACCGGTGATCGAGGCCGCGACCGCCAGGATCGCCAGCCCCAGGAAAAATGGTGGACCGTAACCGGCGAGCTGATGCCAGATCCCGCCAAGCCAGCCGCCGACTCCGCCGACGTCATCGAACGAGGACGCGAACGCTTTCGTGAGCGAGCCGACGAAACCCGCCTCTCCGGTGCTCTCGGGCACGCCGATCAGCCGGGCGCCGATCCGGTAAGACAGGTAGTAGAGCGGTGCGAAGGTGAACGGATTCGTGACCAGGGTAGCTACCGCCGAAACCCAGAGATTGGCGCGGGCGAAGAATGCGGCGATGGCCGCGATCGGGATTTGCGCGATCGGCGTGAGCAGACCGAAGAAAAGGCCAATTGCCACGCCCCGCGCAACCGAGCGCCGACTCAGGCGCCAAAGCCCCGGTTCGTGCAGGCGTGGACCGAGCCAGCGCAGCAAACGGCTGCCTTTGATCGCTTCGGGGGTCGGGAGAAATCGGCGCACAGCACCCTTTTCGCAGGAATTGCGCGGGACTCCCATGCTACTGCGTTTCCGGTTCTCCGCCGCGCCAAAGCGCACACAAGACGCACGCAAGGCCCGCGCCCGGCGATCGGCGGCGCTGCGGCAAAATGGGTGGTGTGCATCAGCGCATACTAGGGCCGGATCATGGACACGACAGAATTTCTCGCCACGGTAGCGGCGCGTTCGAGCCACGGGTTGCGCGGAAACTACGAATCGATTGGCGACGACTACACGGTCGAGCAGGACTATAACGGCTACACGCCGCAGCACCAGGACATCTGGCGCCAGCTCTACCGACGCCAGCGCGATCTGCTCGACGGCCGCGCCTGCTCGGCGTTTGTGTCGGCGCTCACCAGGCTCGACGCCGCCGAAGCCATTCCGCGCTTCGATATCGTCAATCAACAACTCGAGGCGGCCACGCGCTGGCGCCTGGTGCCCGTGCCCGGGCTGCTGCCCGACGAAGCGTTCTTCGGACATCTTGCCGCGCGCCAGTTCCCGGTCACCGTCTGGATTCGCGAGCCCGACGAGTTCGACTACATTGCCGAGCCCGATCTCTTCCACGATTTTTTCGGCCACGTGCCGATGCTGTTCGATCTTGAGATCGCCGACTATCTGCAAGCCTACGGTATCGGCGGCCTGAAGGCGAAGCGACTGGACGCTCTCAAGTACCTCGCCCGGCTCTACTGGTACACGATCGAGTTCGGCCTGATCGCCGAGCCCGAAGGGCTGCGCGCCTACGGCGCCGGCGTTCTTTCCTCGCCCGGCGAAATCCGTCACGCTCTCGAATCCCGGGAAGCGCGCCGTGAACGCTTCGACCTGGTTCGCGTCATGCAAACACGGTATCTGATCGACGATTTCCAGAAAACGTACTTCATTGTCAACTCGTTCGGACAACTGTTCGATGAAACTGCGCCGGACTTCTCGCTCCTGTACCGCGCCCTCGAGCGCTTGCCGGAACTCGAGCCGTGACGCTCAGACTGCTCGACGCCGCAGACACTGCGCGTGCGCTGCCCTGGCCGGGCCTCATCGATGCGCTGCGCGCGATGCTGGCGCGCCGGCGCGAGGGGCTCACGGCTTCTCCGGAACGACTCGCCGTGCCGCTTGCGGGCGGAATTCTCTTGGCGATGCCCGCCACGGACGGCGAATTCGCATCGGCCAAGCTCGTTACGATCTGCCCGGAAAACCCGACGCGCGGACTACCAAGCCTGCTTGGCGAAGTCCTGCTGATGCGCGCCGACACCGGGGAGCGCCTGCTGATGCTCGACGGCCCGACACTGACCGCCCGCCGCACCGCGGCGATGTCGGCATTGGCCGCGATCGAACTCGGGGCGGCTCGCCTCTCAGCGGTGAAACCCAAGCTCCACAACGCGGCCCCGGGCGATGACACGGTCGAGGTCAACATCAACGCCGCCACCGGCGCCACCACGACGCGCACGATGCTGCTGATCGGTTGCGCCGCCCAGGCACAGGCGCACCTGGAGGTGTTCTGCCAGGCGCTCGATGTATCACGCGTGCTCGTGTGTTCCCGCAACCCGAAGCGCGCCGAAGCCTTCGCCGCGCGCGCGCGCCAGTACGGCATCGACTGCCGGGCCATCGAGTCGCCGGCGGGCGCGCTGCCCGAGGCCGACATCATCGTCACGGCGACGACCAGCCTGGAGCCGGTATTCCAGGATGATCCGGGCTTCAGCGGCTTCGTGGCAGCGGTCGGCGCCTTCCGACCTGAAATGTGCGAAGTTCCAGCGCCGTTGCTCGAACGCGCGCACCTTTATGTCGATGACCTGGCGGGCGCGCCTCACGAAGCGGGCGACTTTATCCGGGCCGGGATCGACTGGAACCAAGTCGTCGCACTCGAAGACGCGATCGCGAACCGCAGCGCCGGCACGCCCGAGCAGACGCCGCAGGCACGAGGCGGCGCCGCCACCCCGCTGCACGGCGCGCCCATTGTGTTCAAAAGCGTCGGCCAGGCGCTCTGGGATCTGGCGGCGTGCAGGCTCGCCGTAGAAACCATCGGCCAGCTTGAATCCAGACATTTCGCAACTCCCGTTTCCTCTTGATGAGGGCGACAAAACAGGCAAGCGGCATGCCCGGATGCCGCTTGGTGCACACTGTTGCTTTCGCAACCCAAAGGCAACGAAACCGCAATGGATCAGGAAGCGTTCAACATCAGCGTTCGCAAATTCCTTAAACTGGTAGGAGTCAGCTCGCAGCGCGAAATCGAGCAAGCCGTCGAAAGCGCGCTCAGCGATGGCGCGATAGCGGGAACGGAATCGTTCCCTGCAAAAGTAACCCTCGAGGTAGCCGGCTTGAAGCTCGATGTCAGTTTCGAGGGCGAGATCAGACTGGCATGAACAGGCGCCGCTGCGATCAGACCACGCCGCGGTCACGAAGTTCGCGCACGAGCCAGGCGTAATAGATCGGCGCGGCAACCAGCCCGCCGAGGCCGAACGCAGCTTCCATCACCAGCATCGCCGTGAGCAACTCATAACTGCGCACGCGAATCCGGCTGCCGACAATGTGCGCATTCAGGAAGTATTCCAGTTTGTGCACGCCCATCAGGAATCCGAGCGAAACCGCGCCCAGCCATGGTGAAACCGTGAGGCTCGCCAGCACGATCGCGCTGTTGGAGATCAGGTTACCCACCACGGGCAACAGGCTGGCAAAGAAGGTGACCGCGACCAGAGTCGTGGCGAGCGGCACGCGGTAGCCAAACAGCGGCAATACAACCAGCAGGTACAGTCCGGTCAGCGCCGTGTTGACAAGCGCGATGCGCAATTGCGACACGACGATATCGGTGAATGCGCGCGTCAGGTTTGCGAGCCGCTCGTGCCAGGCCTGCAGGAAGGTCGAGGCCCGCGCCGATGGTTCCCGCGAAGAAGTGCTGATCACGAAGCCGATTACCAGGCCCGCCAGCACGTAGGTAAGGCCTCGCACGGTATGGCGGCCCCACAGCTGGACTTCGGCTGCATGCACGCGCAACCATTGCTCGGCAAAGGTATGAAGCGCCAGGGCCGAGGCCGGCAGCCGGTCTGCCAGCCAGGCTGGCAGGCTGGCGCGAAGCTGGTCGAGGGTGTCGGCGAGCAGTTGCAGCAATCCGGGCAGGCCGCCGGATTCCGCCGACGCCGACAGCTCGGAGAGCCCCGCCGCGGCAGTGGCAATCCCGGCCGCGAACGTCAGCAGCAACAGCGCCAGCGCAGCATACCGGGTCGTGCCGGGATGCCAGCGCCGCCCGAGGCGCTCGATCAAGGCGCGATGCAAGGCGTAGGCGGTGAGCCCGGCGATGAGGGCGGGCAGAAGATGCAGGGCGACGACCCCGATCAGGCCTGCCGCCATCAGGCCGAACGAGCAGAACTCGGCCGCCGCGGGACGCCGGGTCGCGGCGGCAACACTGGCCATGGCGCGGTTATCCTCGGTCTCGAGCACGGATAATCGCGCCGATGGACATCATCGGACATTCGAGGCAGGTCGTCATGTATTCGAAGGACAGTTTCAGCGAAACCTTCCCAGCATGTGTCGATCCCGGTGGCGCGTCAACGGAACTTGCATGATCGCGGACGTGATCATCATCGGCGCAGGCATTGTCGGCGCCGCCTGCGCCAGGCGGCTGGCCGAATCGGGTCTGCGGGTCATCGTCCTGGAGCGCGAAGCGGCGCCGGCAAGCGCATCGACCGGGCACAGCGCAGCCGGCATCCGGGTGCAATTCAGCGAGGCCGTCAACGTTCTCCTGTCGGCGCACAGCCTCGAGGAATACCGCTCGTTGCACGAGGCCGCCTACCGGCCGATCGGCTACCTCTTCTTCGTGCCCTCCCGGCAGTGGGCCGCGCACCTCGAGGGCTACGCCTTGCAGCGTTCTCTCGGAATGCCTGTCGCGCAACTGACGGGCGCGCAGGCGGCGCGGATCGTGCCGGCGCGACTCGACGATATTGCCGGGGCCACCTGGTGTGCCGCCGATGGCATTGTCGACCCGCATGGCATCACGATGGCCTTCCTGGCGCAGGCGCGTCGGCTCGGCGCAAGCGTGAAGCTCGCCACGCCGGTGCTCGCCATCGAGCAGGCCGGCAGCACCGCTGCGCCGCGCTGGCGGCTGACAACGCCCAGGGGGATAGCGGAGGCCCCAGTGCTGATCAACGCGGCGGGCGCCTGGTCAGGCCGGGTGGCGGCGCTCGCCGGATTGGCGGTGCCGGTCGATGCGGCGCGCAGGATCGTCTTCGCGACCGGACCGCTGCGCGACCCGCCAGCGCTGCCCCTGACAGTCGATGCGGGTACCGGCCTGTGGTTTCGCCCAGAGGGCAATCGGTTGATATTCGGCCTGAGCAATCCCGCTGACACCGGCTTCGAGGAAGGCATCGACTGGTCCTGGCTCGAAACGGTCTACCCGATCGCGCTCGAGCGTTTTCCCTGGTTCGAGGAGCTGACGCTCGACCGTCGGGCAAGCTGGTGGGGCTACTACGAAGTGACCCCGGATCATCAGCCGGTGATCGGGCCGATGCCGGGCGCGCCAGGCTGGTTCAACGCCTGCGGCTTCTCGGGGCACGGTGTGCAGCAGGCGGGTGCCATCGGGCGCGTGCTCACGGCCCAGGTGCGCGGAGAAGCGCCGTTCATCGACGTGTCGTCACTGGCGATCGAGCGCTTCAGCGCGCCGCCGGGGCAGGGCCGGGCGCGAGAGGCGCTGATCGTCTAGACGCTTCAAGGCATCAGCAACGACGAAGCGGTCGTTCGGCGCGCTTCCAGGTCCCGGTGAGCCAACGCCGCATCGGCCAGCGCATGGCGCTGACCGATCTCGATCCTCACCTTGCCCGAGCCGACCATCTCGAAGAGATTGGCCGCCATGTCGGCCAGTGTCTGCGGGTTGGCCGTGTGCATCATCAAGGTGGGCCGCGTAACGTAGAGCGAGCCCTTGAGCGCCGTGAGCGGAAACGGAGCGACGGGGCCCGACGCGTTGCCATAGCTGACCATCAGGCCGAAGGGCTGCAGGCTGTCGATCGACGCCTGGAAGGTGTCCTTGCCGACGCCATCGTAGACGACTGGCACCATCGCACCGCCGGTGATCTCGCGCACCCGGTCGACGACGTTTTCCTTGCGGTAGAGGATGACATGGTCGCAGCCTAACTCTTTTGCAAGCGCCGCCTTCTCTTCGGAGCCTGCGGTGCCGATCACGGTTGCGCCGATGGCTTTTGCCCACTGCACCGCAATCAGGCCAACGCCACCGGCCGCCGCATGCAACAGGATCGTCTGGCCCTTTTCGAGCTTGTAGGTGCGACGCAACAGGTATTCGACCGTCAACCCCTTGAGCATCATCGCCGCCGCGGTATCGAACCCGATGTTCTGCGGCAACCTCACCAGCGGCCCCACCGGCATGTTGCGCACTTCGGAATACGAACCGAGCGGGCGATCGCAATACGCCACGCGATCCCCGGTCTTGACCTTTGTCACGCCCTCCCCGACCGCGGTCACCACGCCTGCGCCCTCGAGCCCGAGTCCGCTGGGCAGCGGCGCCGGATACAGGCCAGTGCGGAAGTACACGTCAATGAAATTCACGCCGATCGCCTCGTGGCGAACCTGGACCTCGCCGGCGCCCGGCGCACCGACCTCGACATCGACCAGCTTCATCACCTCGGGGCCACCGGTTTCGCTGATCCGGATTGACTTCGACATTGCAGTCTCCTTAAAAAGTTCCCGGGTAAGCGCCGCCATCGATCAGGAAGTTCTGGCCGGTAATGTAGCCGGCCTGCGAGCTGCACAGATAGACGCAGGCCTGGCCGAACTCCCATGCGGTGCCGAAACGGCCGGCCGGAATCGAACTCACGCGCCGCGCCGCCTGCTCGTCCACGGTCATTCCGGACGCTTTCGCGCCCGCCTCGATCGTGCCGCGCAAGCGGTCGGTGTCGAACATGCCGGGCAGCAGGTTGTTGATCGTGACGTTGTGCGCCACGGTCTTGCGCGCGGTCCCTGCGACAAAGCCGGTCAGCCCCGAGCGGGCGCCGTTGGATAGGGCCAGGATGTCGATCGGCGCCTTCACCGCGCTCGAGGTAATGTTGACGATGCGCCCGAACTTGCGCCCGATCATTGCATCAACCGTCGCCTTGATCAGCTCGATCGGCGTGAGCATGTTCGCATCGATCGCGCGAATCCAGTCGTCGCGGCTGAAGGTGCGGAAGTCGCCCGGTGGCGGGCCGCCCGCGTTCGTGACGAGGATGTCGATCTGGGGCGCGGCGGCCAGCGCATCGGCGCGCCCGGCCGCGGTCGTGATGTCGCAGGCAACGGCGGTTGCGGTCACGCCAGTCTCGCCCGCGATCCGCTTCGCCGCCTCGCTCAGCGGCCCTGCGGAACGCGCATTGATGACGAGGTTCACCCCTTCCTTCGCGAGCGACAACGCGCAACCGTAGCCCAGCCCCTTGCTCGCGCCGCAGACCAGCGCCCACTTCCCCGCAATGCCAAGATCCATCGTCAAGCTCCCCGTGGTTGTCGCGTCAGGATGAAGATACCCGCGAGCACTACTCCAGTGCCGATCACCTGTGTACCTGAAATCGGCTCGCCGAGCAGCCATGCGGCAAGCAGGATCGTCGATATCGGGCCGATCATTCCAGTCTGCGCCACCGCCGAGGCGCCGATCCGGTCGATCGCGAACATCACCAGGAACACCGGCAGCACCGTGCACAAGGTGCCGTTCACGAGGGACAGCCACCACACCGGCGCCGGCTGCCTGAGCAGCGCTGCCGGATCGAGCACGAGCGCCTGCACGATGCAGGCAAGGCTCGCGACAATGCTCGCCCAGGCGGTGAGCCGCACCGGGCCGAGCCGCCTGACCATCTGGCCGCTGCCGACAAGGTAGAGCGCGTAGGCTCCGGCGCCCGCCAGGGCGAGGCCGCTCGCGCGCAACGACGGGTCGTCGGCGCTGACCGGTGGCGACTCCCGATCGGCGCTCACCGGCGGCGAGCCCGGACCGGCGCTCAACGGCGGCGACCGCCGAGCAGGGTGCCGAGCACACCGCGGATCAACTCGCGCCCGATCGAGCTGCCCACCGAGCGCGCCGCGCTTTTCGCCATCGCCTCGATCGGCGACTCCCGGCGCCCGTGGCCTCCCGAGAGAATGCCGCCCAGCACATCCGCGAATCCACCCCCGCTCGCAGCGGTGCCCGCACCTGCCGGGGCCTTCTTCGCGGCATTTTCGGCGGCCTTTTGCGCGGCCTCGCTTTGAGCGCGGTCGCGCAGCATCTCGAAAGCCGACGCGCGATCGACGGTTTTTTCATAAGCGCCGGCGACAACGGATGTGCGAAGCAACTCGGCGCGCTCCTGATCGGTGATCGGACCTATCCTGGAGGCCGGCGGCGCCATCCAGGCCCGCTCGACCACGCTGGGGCGGCCCTTTTCGTCGAGCAGCGAGACCAACGCCTCGCCGACCGCAAGCTCGGTGATCGCTTTCTCGACGTCGAAGGCCGGGTTGGCGCGCATCGTGCTGGCCGCCGTACGAACCGCCTTCTGATCGCGCGGGGTATAGGCGCGCAGCGCGTGCTGGACGCGGTTGCCGAGTTGCCCCAGCACCGTCTCGGGCACATCGAGCGGGTTTTGCGTGGCGAAGTACACGCCCACGCCCTTGGAGCGGATCAGGCGCACGACCTGCTCGATCTTGTCGAGCAAAGCCTTGGGCGCGTCGTCAAACAGCAGATGTGCCTCGTCGAAGAAGAAGACGATCGCAGGCTTCTCGGGATCGCCGATCTCCGGAAGCCGGTCGAAGATCTCGGAGAGCAACCAGAGCAGGAACGAACCGTACAGGTTGGGCGCGTTCAGCAACCGGTCGGCGACGAGGATGTTGACGATTCCCCTACCCTGAGCGTTGGTCTGGAGCAGATCGTCGATATTGAGCATCGGCTCACCGAAGAACTGGTCGGCGCCCTGCTGATCGAGCACGAGGAGCGCGCGCTGGATCGCGCCGATCGAGGCGACCGACACGTTGCCGTAGCTCGTGATGAACTTTTTCGAGTTCTCGCCCACGTATTGCAGCATGGCGCGCAAATCTTTGGCGTCGAGCAGCAGCAGACCCTGCTCGTCGGCGACCTTGAACACCAGGTGCAACACACCCTCCTGAGTCTCGTTGAGTCCCATCATGCGGGCCAGCAGCAGCGGCCCCATGTCGGAAACGGTGGCGCGCACCGGATGGCCCTTCTCGCCGTACACATCCCACAGCGTGACCGGGCAGCCGGCAAACGCCGGCATCGCAAAGCCGATCCGGTCGAGGCGCTCCGCGAGCTTGTCGGATGCGGCGCCTGGCTGCGACACGCCGGCCAGGTCGCCTTTCACATCGGCCACGAACACCGGCACGCCGATCGACGAGAAGCGTTCGGCGAGCACTTGCAGCGTGACCGTCTTGCCAGTGCCGGTGGCGCCGGTGATCAGTCCGTGACGATTCGCAAGCGCCGGCAGCAGTTCCAGCGAAATGTCGCCGTGGCGGGCGATGATAAGGGGATCGGGCATGGGCGGATGTTAAAATCACAGGTTGCACCGACGCACGGGCTGCGAAGGTATTGGCGCAGGTATTCGACCACGGCAGCCGCTGCACAGCAAGCGCCGCGCCGTCAAAAGAGGAAGCGATGGCCGGGCACTCGAAATGGGCCAACATTCAGCACCGCAAGAATCGGCAGGATGACAAGCGCGGCAAGCTGTTCACGCGGGTCATCCGGGAGCTCACGGTTGCCGCCAAGCTCGGCGGCGCCGACGCGGCGCTGAATCCGCGACTTCGCCTGGCCATGGACAAGGCCTCGGACGCCAACATTCCCAAGGAAACGGTGCAGCGCGCGGTCCAGCGCGGCGCGGGCGGAATGGAAGGCGCGAACTACGAAGAGATCCGCTATGAAGGCTATGGCATCGGCGGCGCCGCAGTGATCGTCGACTGCCTGACCGACAACCGCATCCGCACCGTGGCCGATGTGCGCCATGCGTTCTCCCGAAACGGCGGCAACCTGGGCACCGACGGCTCGGTCGCCTTCATGTTCCGGCACTGCGGGCAGCTCCTGTTCGCACCGGGCACTTCCGAAGAAAAGCTCATCGAAGCGGCCCTTGAAGCCGGCGCCGATGACGTTCTGAGCGACGAAGAAGGTGGCATTGAGGTCATCTGCGGACCGGCGGAATTCACAGCAGTCAAAGAGGCGCTCGAGCGCGCGGGCCTGAAGGCGGAAATTGCCGAGGTCACGATGCGACCCGACAATACGACCGTGCTCACCGGCGAAGAGGCAGCGAAAATGCAGAAGCTGCTCGAAGGGCTGGAAGCCCTGGACGACGTCCAGCAGGTGTATACGAACGTCGAGTTCGACGAGACTGCCGCGGCATGAAGCTGCTCGTGGTCGGCTCGGGCGGCCGTGAACATGCGTTGGCCTGGCGCCTGGCGCAATCTCCCAGGGTTCAGCTGGTCTATGTGGCGCCCGGCAACGGCGGCACCGCACGTGAGCCGGCTCTCGTCAACGTACCGATCACCGAGCCCCAGGCGCTGGCGGCGTTCGCCGCAAGCGAGCGCGTTGCATTTACCGTGGTCGGTCCCGAGGCGCCGCTCGCCGCCGGGATCGTCGACCTGTTTCGCGGACAGGGCTTGCGCATCTTCGGCCCGACCCGCGCCGCCGCGCAGCTCGAATCATCGAAGGACTTCGCCAAGGCGTTCATGAAGCGCCATGGCATCCCGAGCGCCGACTACACCAGTTTCACCGATCCTCGGGCGGCGCACGACTACGTCTGCGAGCACGGTGCGCCAATCGTCATCAAGGCCGATGGCCTGGCCGCCGGCAAGGGCGTGGTCGTCGCGCACACGCTGGAAGAAGCGCACGGCGCAATCGACGCGATGCTCGTGGACAACCGGATGGGCGATGCCGGGGCGCGGATCATCATCGAAGAGTTCCTCGAAGGCGAGGAGGCGAGTTTCATCGTTCTGTCTGACGGCCGCGATGTGCTGCCGCTCGCATCGAGCCAGGACCACAAGCGCCTGCACGACCGCGACGAGGGTCCGAATACGGGCGGCATGGGCGCTTACTCTCCCGCGCCGGTCGTGACTCCGGAGGTTCACGCGCGGGTGCTGCGCGAGATCATCAAGCCGGCCATCCATGGCATGGCCAGTGATGGCATTCCTTTCACCGGATTTCTCTACGCCGGGCTGATGATCGACCCGGGCGGGCAACCGCGCGTGCTCGAGTTCAACGCCCGGATGGGCGACCCTGAAACGCAGCCGATCATGGCGCGGGTGAAAAGCGATCTCGTTGAAGTGTTCGAGCACGCGCTGGCCGGCACGCTCGATCGGGCCCGGATCGAATGGGATCGGCGCACCGCGCTCGGCGTGGTGCTCGCGGCGGCCGGCTACCCTGAAGCGCCACGCACCGGCGATCCGATCGAAGGTCTGCCCGCGCATGGTAACGAGCTCGATGAGAACTGCCTCGTTTTCCACGCCGGCACCACGGCGAGCGAGGCTCGCACCACCACCTCGGGCGGGCGCGTGCTCTGCGTCACAGCGCTTGGCGACTCGGTGAAGATGGCTCAGGCACGCGCCTACCGCGCAATCGAATCGGTGCGCTTCGATGGCATGCAGTACCGCGGCGACATCGGCCACCACGCAATCGGCCGCGCCAACAACCGATGAACGAGCCGAAGGTCCGGGCCTCCGGCCCCGAGGCGCTTACTTGTCTGGCTAGTGCGGGCAACGACTCGCCTCCCGACGCCGGAGCCGTACGCGCCTACCTGACCGGACTTCAGGCGCGAATCGTGGAGCGTCTCGAAGAGCTCGACGGCAGCCGCTTTCGCAGCGACGACTGGCAGCGCGACCGGAGAGGTGCGAGCGCGCTCGGAAGCGGTGGCGGCATCACCCGTGTGATCGAAGAAGGGGGCGTGTTCGAACGCGGCGCGGTGCTTTTCTCGCACGTCGAAGGCGGCTCCCTGCCTGCCTCGGCCAGCGCACACCGTCCGGGCCTGGGCGGGCGCCCTTTCGAGGCAATGGGCGTGTCGCTGGTCCTGCATCCGCGCAATCCGTACATCCCGACCGTGCATATGAACGTGCGCTTCCTCGTTGCCGGCCCAACGACAAGTGTCAAGGCAGCGGCGAACAGCGGCGCACCGTTTATCGCCGGTGCGCCAGGCAGCGCGCCCGTCTGGTGGTTCGGCGGCGGCATGGATCTCACCCCGTACTATCCGTTCGAGAAAGACGCGGTGCGCTTTCACAGCGTGTGCCGCCAGGCGCTCGAGCCGTTCGGCACGCAGTGGTACCCGCGCTTCAAGAAATGGTGCGACGACTATTTCTTTCTCAAGCATCGCAACGAGACCCGTGGCATTGGCGGCGTGTTCTTCGATGACTTCAACGAGCTCGGTTTCGAACATTCCTTCGCGCTCATGCGTTCGGTCGGCGACGCCTTTCTCGAGGCCTATGTTCCGATCGTGGAGCGTCATCGCAATGAAGCCTGGGGCGAACGGGAACGCGATTTCCAGGCCTACCGACGCGGTCGCTATGTCGAGTTCAATCTCGTGTACGACCGCGGCACGCTGTTCGGATTGCAGTCGGGTGGGCGCACGGAATCGATCCTGTGCTCGCTGCCACCGCTCGCCCGCTGGCGCTACGACTGGCAACCGCAGCCCGGCTCGCCGGAAGCACGACTGCAAGACTTCCTGACACCGCGCAACTGGGCCTGACGGTGGCACTGCGACGGATCGGCTTGCTCGGCGGCACCTTCGATCCGATCCATATTGGTCATCTGGCATTGGCGCGAGCCGCCTGCGAGGCGCTGCACCTGAACGAGATGCGCCTGATCCCGACCGGGCGCTCCTGGCAGAAAGGCAGCGCCACGGCAGGCAACGCCGAGCGGCTCGAAATGGCGCACCTCGCGATCCGCGATACACCGGGCTGGAGCGTCGAGGACCGCGAACTGCGGCGCGCCGGGCCGACCTACACGGTCGATACCCTGCGAGAACTGCGCGGCGAAACCGGCCCGGAGAGCGCGCTGGTGCTCGTGCTCGGCAGCGATCAATTGCACAATCTCGCCACCTGGCATTGTTATCGGGAGTTGCTGGCCTTCGCACATATCGCAGCCACCCAGCGTGGCATGCGCCGGCTCGCGGATTTCGAACCTGAAGTCGAGGCGCTGCTCGCCGCGCACGGGCGTGATGCCCTGCCGGACGACGAAGCAGCCGGCTCCATTGTTTTTTTCCGGATGCCCCCTGTACCGGTGTCGGCCACTGCCTTGCGCGCGGCATTCGCGCGTGGGGAACGCCCCGTGGAACTGTTGCCGGCAGCCGTTCTCGACTATATTGAACATCATCATCTCTACCAAACCATGGCGGCCTGACAACGGATGGATATTAGGAAACTGCAACGCGTGATCGTCGATGCGCTCGACGACGTCAAGGCGCACGACATCCGGATCTTCAACACCTCTGAGCAGACCGGACTGTTCGACCGCGTGATCCTCGCCACCGGCACCTCGAACCGGCAAACCCGCGCGCTCGCGTCGCATGTCCGCGAGAAGACCAAGGCAGCAGGCGGCCACGTGATCTCCACCGAGGGCGAAGAGACCGGCGAGTGGGTGCTGGTCGATCTCGGCGACGCCGTGGTGCACATCATGCAGCCGGCAATTCGCGTCTACTACAACCTCGAGGAGCTTTGGGGCAGCAAGCCGGTCCATATCAAGCGCAGCGAGCCTGCCGGGGCGTTGCGGTCGTCGCGCTCGGCCGGCAAGGCGGTGAACGACACGACCGAGCAACCGCCCGTGCGGCGTGCAGCGCGCAAGGCGCCGGCGAAAAGCGACTCGAGAGAGCCCGCCGCAGCCACTGACGGAGCGCCGGCGCAGGCCGAGGCGAAGGCGCCCGTGAGAAGACGTTCGAACTCAGCCAAAGCGACACCAGAGGCGGCGAGCAGAGCGCCGCGCAAACACTCCACCGCGGAGCCGGTCCGGGAACCGGGAGAAAGACCGGCCGGAACTTCGTCGGCGATGGCAACCGCGACTCCTGGCACCGCCCAGGGCGCCGCCGCAACGCCGCGGCGCCGGGCGCCGGGCAAGGCTCGCGTCGCCTGAACGGATGCTGATCCGCGTCGTCGCGGTCGGCACGCGAATGCCGGCCTGGGTCGACGCGGCCGTCGGCGAATATACGAACCGTTTACCTGCCGGGATCGATCTCGACTGGCGCGAGATTCGCGCCGAACCCCGCTCCCGCGGCGGTAATGCAGCGGCCTGGATGCACAGGGAAGCAGGCCGAATCGATGCGGCACTACCCGTGGGGAGCCGGCTGGTTGTGCTCGACGAGCACGGCGCCGACCTCGATACGCCAGGCCTGGCGACGCGGCTGCGCGCCTGGCAGGAGCAGGCTCGTCCGGTGGCGATACTGATCGGTGGACCCGATGGCCTCGATCCGGCGCTGAAAAACCGCGCCGCCGAAACGATCCGGCTCTCCAGCCTGACGCTGCCCCATCCGATGGTCCGGGTGTTGCTCGCCGAGCAGTTGTATCGCGCCTGGTCGATCCTGGCAGGGCACCCCTATCACCGCGACTGACCGCCACCACCGATCGGCTGCAACCGACCCGCCGTCGCCGGCCCGCCACGACTGAGCGGCCGCAACCGACTCACCGCGACTGTCCCATGGACCGCTGATGCCCGCTTCGTTCATCTATCTCGCTTCGACCAGCCCACGGCGCCAGGAACTGCTGCGCCAGATCGACGTGCGCTTCGAACTGCTGGTTCCTGGTCCCGATGAAGACGCCGAGTCGCTCGAGGCGGTCCGCCGCTCCGAATCGCCGACCGTCTACGTGCAAAGGGTCACGCGGTCCAAGGCGCACGCGGCGCGCGAACGCCTGCTGAGCCGAAGCCTCCCGCCTGCTCCCATCCTCGTTGCTGATACGACCGTCGCGCTCGGCGGACAGATCCTCGGCAAACCGCTCGACGATGCCGACGCGCACCGGATGCTCGCCCTCCTCGCCGGCCGCGGGCACCGCGTGCTCACCGCCGTGGCGATCGTGCGAGGCGCGCGGATCGAGAGCCGGGTCAATGTTTCGCGGGTGTGGTTCGCGCGCATCCCGCAGATCGAGATCGTGCGCTATGTCGCCAGTGGCGAGTCGCGCGGCAAGGCGGGCGCCTACGCCATACAGGGCGCAGCGGCCCGCTTCGTGCGCCGGATCGAGGGCAGCCACTCCAGTATCATGGGTTTGCCCTTGTACGAGACCGTGCAACTGCTGCGCCAAGACGGTCGCGCCCTTCCTGCCCCCCAATGACCGAAGAGATCCTCGTCAATCACGCTGCACACGAAACCCGCGTCGCTGTCATCGAGCAAGGCGCCATGCAGGAACTGCATCTGGAGCGCGCCACCACGCGAGGAATGGTCGGCAACATTTGCCTGGGTCGTGTGTCGCGCGTGCTGCCCGGGATGCAGTCTGCGTTCATCGATGTCGGACTCGAACGGGCGGCATTCCTGCACGTTGCCGACCTTTGGCAGTCGCGCGCCAGCGCGCACGGCAACGGTTATCCGGTGCCGATCGAGAAGCTGCTGTACGACGGCCAGCCCCTGCTCGTCCAGGTCATCAAGGATCCACTGGGCACCAAGGGCGCTCGATTGTCGACCCAGATCAGCATTGCCGGACGGCTGCTCGTGCATCTGCCGCAGGATTCGCACATCGGCGTGTCGCAACGCATCGGCGACGAAGCCGGTCGCGCCGAACTGCGCGCCCGGCTCCAGAAGCTCATGCCGCCCGATGAGAAGGGCGGCTTCATCATCCGCACCTCGGCCGAAGATGCAAGCGAAGAGGAACTTGCCGCCGACGTCGAATACCTGCTCAAGCGCTGGCGGCAGATCCTGGAAGCGAGTCGCCAGCAGCCGGCGCCGTCGATCCTCTACGAGGATCTGAGTCTCGGCCAACGGGTGCTGCGCGATATCGCCAGTGAGCGCACCGGAGCTATCCTCGTCGATTCTGCCGAGGCGCTTGCCGAACTCTCGGAGTTCGCGCGTACCTACATGCCGTCGATGGGGAGCCGACTGCGCCAATATTCGGGGGAGCGGCCGCTCTTCGAGCTGCACGGCGTGGAAGACGAAATCGCACGGGCCCTGTTGCGGCGAGTCGACCTGAAGTCAGGGGGCTACCTCATCTTCGACCAGACGGAAGCGCTGACCACGATCGATATCAACACCGGCGGCTTTGTCGGAGGCCGCAATTTCGACGACACGATTTTTCGCACCAACCTCGAAGCCGCGCACGCAATCGCCCGCCACCTGCGCATGCGCAACCTGGGCGGGATCATCATCATCGACTTCATCGACATGACCAACCTGGAGCACCGGGAAGCGGTGCTCCAGGAGTTGCGCAAGGCGCTGGCGCGCGACCGCACCAAGTCGAGCGTCAACGGCTTCACCGCGCTAGGCCTGGTGGAGATGACCCGAAAGCGCACCCGCGAATCGCTCGCACACATCCTGCTCGAGCGCTGCCCGACCTGCGAAGGCCAGGGCCAGATCAAGACCGCACGCACCGTCTGCTACGAGATCCTGCGAGAAATCGAGCGCGAGGCCCAGCAGTTCGATCCCAAGGAATTCCGCATCATCGCCTCGCAGGCCGTCATCGATCTGTTCCTGGAAGAAGAGTCGCAGCCGCTGGCGACGCTGGGTGACACGATCGGCAAGCGGGTGGCGCTGCAGGTGGAAACGGTGTACGCGCAGGAGCAGTACGATATCGTTTTGATATGAAGGACAGGGGCCGGCTGCTGAACGCCTGACTTGGGCTTACACCGGGCATCATCATCCGCAAGACGCGGGGAGAGCGGATGAGAGCCGCCGAGGTCCTGCTGTTGTTTGCCAATCTGCTGGCGTTCTTCGTGCTGGCAGTCCCGCGGCTGCGCGCCGCGCGTCTTTCACGCCACGCCGCGCCCCTCACGCTGCTGACGGCCATCGTGCAGGTGCTGGTAGAAGGCCCGCGCTGGCAGATGACTCCTGCTTATGTGCTGAGTGGCTTGTTCTTCCTGACCTCGCTGTGGCGCGATATCCGGCCAGCGGTTGAATCAACCGCTCAGGGCCGGTTGCGAGCGCTCGCCGGCCGCGTTGGCGTCGGGCTCGCGGTGCTCGGGCTGGCAGTGTCCGCCGTTTTGCCGAGCATGTTTCCTGTGTTCCGGTTCGCGCAACCGCACGGGCGCTACGAGATCGGCACGCTGACCTATCACTGGGTGGATGCTGCCCGCCCGGAAATCTTCACGGCCGATCCGGATGACCGGCGTGAACTGATGGTGCAGATCTGGTATCCGGCGCAGGGAAGCCCTGATTCGCCGCGCGCTCGCTATGTAGCGGACGGCAACGTTCTTGCGCCATTGGCGTACCCGGCATGTTCCATCAGACGCGGCGGCGTCAGGGCTCGCTGCCGGAGGCGCGGAGCAGCTTCGTGGCCCGTCCACGCTTCAGGCGCTGAAAAAAATGGCTTCCCGCAATCAGGAAATCTCTGCCGCTGGCGCTCCACGGTTCACCGAACAGGACATCGATCTCTCTGCTTTCGCGATCGACCGCCTCCCCGAGGTCGAAGACACGCATTACCAGCACCAGGTGGTCGATTTCGCGAATCCTGAGCATCGCTCAGCCGCTTGCGACGGGACCGGTGGAATTGCCTTGGATCCACGCCGCGTAGGGCGCGTAGACGGGCTCGATTGCAATCGCGTGAATCGCGGGCAGTTCGTACGAATGCAGTTCGCGGATCGCGCGCTCGATCGAATCGTACTGATCGAGCGTGGTCTTGAAAAGGACGCGGAACTCGTTTTCGTTCTGCACCGCGCCGTCCCACACGTAGAAGCTCTCGACCGCCGAAATCTGCGCACAAGCGGCGAGTCGGCGTTCGACCAGGGCGCGGGCGATGCGTCGTGCCTCGTCGACGCTACCGACGGTGGTGACGACGGCGATCGGTTTCATCCCCGTTTCGCGAGGCGGAGAGGGTCGAAGAGGCGAGGCAGCCTCTTGGTGGGGCGCTCGCGACCCGTCCGCAAAATCGCGAATCGTGTTTTCGGTTTCGGCGTCGAGGCCGACGAAAACCATGCCGATCCTGAAGTTACCTGGCCCGCTGTACGACGAATAGATCGATTTGGCATCGATGCGCAACCGGTTCGGGCCGTTGCGGCACGGCAGCTCGAGCCGCAGCGTGCAGCGCGAGCCGGGTGCAAGTGGCTGGGCGGCACACAACGACAACCCGTTGGTGCTCAGGTCGAGCGTGGTTCCGGTTCGATCGCCGCCGTCGGCCATCGTGACGGTGACCGGATAGCGCGCTGCGATACGCGCGCCGCGGCGGCGGCTGGGCTCGTGACTTCGTTCCATGGGTTCCTATGTTAAAGCAAGGGGGTCGGCGAACTCGTACCTCCCAGAATCGACTTGCCCTTTCCATACCGGGCGCCACTCGTTTTGCAGGTACCAGCCGACTTCACCTTCAGAGGGAACCAGCATGCCGTCGCGTTTCGCGTAGCCACCAAACCGGCCTTCCCATGGCAGCTGCTTGTAGCCGCCATCGAATGCGCCCCACCGGGCCGGCGCATAGATCGATGCGATCTCGCCGCTGTCGTTGAATCGAAAGTCGAGCGAGACGGCGAGGCCGTTGTCGGTCAAGGTCGCGTTGGCCGTTTGCTGGTCTACGGCGCGCCACCGTAGTTTCGCGCTCGGAAGCAAAGCCGTCGGGTACCACACGGCTTCTGCAAGGAAGCGATGCAGTGACCCGGAACTTGTTTCGAAACGATTTTCGGAAGATGCGACAGTAATCGCGGATAGAATGCTCACCTGGCCGGCCCCACGACCGCGCAACAGTTCATCGCGCACGCGAATATGAAACCACGGAGCAACCCTGACGCGCGCGTTCCAAAGAAAGCCGATTGCGATCGGCGCAACCGTATGAGTCGCCGTGAAGCGCATCCAGCGCGAGGCAGCGCCGTCGGTCCGCAGTGCGCCGGCTTGCTTGAAGTGCGCCAGGCGAATGAGCGGTTGGTCCTGGACCAGCGCGAGGCGCAAGTACGCTGCGACCGGCGCCGGGATATCGCCGAGACAATCCAGATCCGCTCGGGGTGCCGGTATTTCGCCCGACGCGAGGGCGAGCGCGTTGGAAATGCGCGCCAGGCCGCGTTGCTGTCGGCGATGACCTTCTCGAAGCGCTACCGAGACCATGCCGGCACCGGCGACGATACCGGCAAGCGCAATCTGCTTTCTGGTTCTCACCGTTCGGCCCATGGAAAGGCAAGGAGCCTGCGGTCCTGCGACCATGCCTGGCCCTTCGTTCGAACCGAAACCCCTCCGCGGTGCCGTTCGATTCAGGCGTTGGGCGTCGGGCGCCCCGAAGCATTAACCCAGCGGCTGCGTATGCCCGTCACAATACCTCGTTCCAGCCCCAAGGACCGTCCGGCCCTCCTCGCGCTGCTTGCGAGGTATTGACCAGAGTCGAGGCGCTGGCCTTGGTTTGGGTGTAGCCGGTGACGTACTCGACCTTCTTGCCCAGGATGCCGTTGCCCTTCAGCGCGGAGGGCTTCATCCTCTCGAGGATGGCGCCGTCGTCCGCGTATGGTGCGGTCTAGGGCACGTTGAGACCGAGCGTGACCGATTTGCCGTCGCTTGGATGGTTGCGGAACTCGGTCGCCCAGGAGTTGCACGTGTAGAACATCGGGCTGGCCGCCGCCACGCCGAGTGCCGCTCCGGCCTTGATGATGCGCCGGCGCTCGTTGTTGCTCCTGTGGTCGCTCATTGGTGTCTCCTCCTCGTCCTCGATTCGTTACCGGTCCTCGCCCGCGATTGCTTGCCGCGTACGCTTCGCTGCCGGAGTTGATGCAAGAATCGGCTTCCCCTGTCAAAACCGCAATATCCCATTGACTTCATTTAACATTCCTGTAAAGAATCTGTCATGCCAATAACCGGCGCGTCAATTCTTGACCTTGCAGCGCAGCATGAGTCCATCCTTACGCGGATGCCGCGATGCGCCGCTCGCTGATCGGCCCGAAGATCCGCGAACGGCGGCGAGCGCTGGGCGTCACGCAGTCGAGCGTGGCCGCGGCGGTCGGGATCTCCGGTTCGTACCTGAACCTGATCGAGAGCAACAAGCGCGAGATCGGTGGTGCGCTCCTCAAGCGAATCGCTGGCGAGCTCGCGCTCGAGCTCGCTGAGCTCGACGGTGCTGCGGAGCGGCGCCTGGTCGACGACCTGGTCGGTCTGACCGGCGAGCCGCTTTTGGCCGCGCTGCGACTGGACCCGGCTTGCGCGGAAGCAATCGCCGGGCGCCACGGCGACTGGGCCCGGGCGCTGATCCAGCTTCATCGCGTATGCCTCGATCGCAACCAGGCGGTCAGCGCCCTGTCGGACCGGCTCAGCCAGGATCCTTTCCTGGGCGATGCGGTGCACAGCCTGCTGAGCAGGGTGGCGGCGATCCGCTCATCATCGGAGATCCTCGAGACGGTGGAGGATCTCGAGCCCGCACAGCGCCAGCGTTTCGTTGCCATCGTCGGCGCCGAAACGGCGCGCCTGTCCGACGTTGCGCAGTCATTGGCGGCGTTCTTCGATTCTTCGCACAGCGGCACCCGTTCGATCACGCCGGAACACGAGGTCGACGACTTTGTTCTCGAGCGGGGCAATCACTTTCCTGCACTCGAACGGGCCGCGTCGGACTTTCGCGTCGCTGCGTCGATCGAGGGCGACTGCCGGGAAAGCGCGCTGATCGAGTACCTGCAGCGCACCCACTCGGTGCAGGTGTACCTGCGGCCGGCCAGCGCCCTCGAACCCGCCGATCGCCGCCAGTTCGCAAGCTTCGATCAGGCCGCTCGCACGCTCACGATCGTCGACACCGCGCCGCGCGCGACCCGTCGATTCCAGCTCGCGCGAGTCGCAAGCGCGCTGTTTCACCAGAATCGGGCCGCCGACGCGGAGATCGCGAATTCAGCCCTGCTCACGACCGAGCCGGCGCGCCGCCGCGCCCAGGGCGTGCTGGCCTCCTATCAGGCGGCTGCCGTGCTGATGCCTTACGAACACTTCCACGAGGCAGCCGTCGAATCGCGCTATGACCTCGACCATCTGGCGCAGCGCTTCGGGGCGAGTTTCGAGCAGGTCGGCCACCGGCTTACTACCCTGCGCCGCCCCGGCGCCGAAGGCATCCGATTCGGATTCATGCGTACCGACCCCGCGGGCTTCGTCACGAAGCGCCTGCCGCTGCCGCACCTGCTGCTGCCGCGCCACGGCAGCGCCTGCCCCTTGTGGGCGATCTACGGCGCCTTCCAGTCGGCCGGAGCGGTCGTGCGCCAGCTCGTCGAGTTCCCCACCGGCGACCGGTACCTGTTCCTGGCCCGCACCGTTGAGAAGCAGCGGCCCGCGTTCGCGATGCCCCGGCGCCTGCTCTCCGTGATGCTCGCCTGCGATGCGATCTACGCTGACCAGACGGTCTACGCCGACGGGCTCGACCTGTCCGCCGCGGCGCCCGCCACACCGGTTGGCGCGAACTGCCGGCTGTGCGTCCGCCGCGAGTGCCTGTATCGGGAAGAAGATCCGATCATCGGCGCCTGAGGCGCTACACTGCCGCAATCGGGCGCAGATCCGGACCGACACGGATAAACCAGATACACATGACCACGCGGGTGCTGATCGTCGAAGACGAGCCGAACATCATCGAGTCACTGAGCTTCGTGCTCGCGCGCGATGGCTTCGAGGCGTCCTCTGTCCTCGACGGCGAGGCGGCGATGCATCGGCTGCGCAGCGATCCGCCCGATGTCGTGATCCTCGACCTGATGCTGCCCAAGCTCAACGGCTTCGAGGTCCTCAAGCTCGCGAAGTCCGATCCGAAACTGCGCACCATCCCGGTGATGGTGCTGACGGCCAAGGGCCAGGCCCAGGACCGCCGGATGGCCGAAGAGATTGGTGCAGACGCCTTCATGACCAAGCCCTTCTCGAATCGCGAGATCGTCGAGGAAATGCGGCGGCTGACCCGGACCTGAGCTCGCGCGCACCCGCTGTGAGCCGTGAGGAAACCGACGAGTTGAAGCGGGCCCGCGACGCCAGGGGCGAGCCGGGGAGACCAAAGCCGCGTCGGTCGTCGCGCGCCCCCGAGGCCGCGATCCTGCTGCCGCTGCTCGGGTTCTTCCTGCTGATGCCCCCGATGATCGGGCTGTTCGCGGTGCACCTGGACATCGTCGGACTGCCCCTGATCGTGATCTACGTCTTCGGGGTCTGGCTGGCGCTGGTGGTCTGCGCCGCATTGCTCGCTCGTCGCCTGACTCATTCACCATCTGACTCACCCGGTGAGCGAGTCGACTGATGCTGCTGTCGGCAAACTTCGTTCTGGTCGCGTCGCTGCTCTATGTGGCGCTCCTGTTCACCGTGGCTTTCATCGGCGATCGGCGCGCGCGCGCCGGCCGGCTTGGCTGGCTGCAGTCGCCGCTGGTCTACACGCTGTCGATCTCGGTGTACTGCTCTTCCTGGACCTTCTATGGCGCCGTCGGCTCGGCGGCGCGCAGCGGGATCGAGTTCGCCACGATCTACATCGGTCCGACGCTGGTCTTCGTGGGCTGGTGGCTGCTGCTGCGCAAGCTGGTGCGGATCGGGCGCACGCATGGCATCACCTCGATTGCCGACCTCATTTCGTCGCGCTACGGCAAGAGCGCGAGCCTCGCCGCGCTGATCACGATCATCGCACTGATCGCCACGGCGCCCTACATCGCCTTGCAACTGAAGGCGGTGACGACCAGCTTCCAGGTCATCAGCAACGCTGCGCCCGATGCGTTGTCGGGCATGCCGAGGGTTGCGCCCGACTTTCGCATCGCGTTCTGGGTGGCCGTCGGCATGGCGCTCTTCACGATCCTGTTCGGCACGCGCAACATCGACGCCAAGGAGCGCCATCACGGGGTGGTCGCGGCGATCGCGATGGAGGCCGTGGTCAAACTGGTCGCCCTGCTCGCCGTCGGCATCCTGGCCGTTTGGGGTATTGCCGGCGGCCCGGCGCAAGCGTTTGCGAACGCATCGCCCGAGCTGCTCCATTCCGCGGATGTCTTCGGCGCGCGCTGGATCGCGGTGATCCTGCTCTCGGCTGCGGCGATCATCTGCCTGCCACGGGAATTCCAGGTCACGGTGGTAGAGAACGTCAACGAGCAGCACCTGCGTACTGCGTCCTGGCTGTTCCCCCTGTACCTGTTCCTGATCTCGCTGTTCGTGCTGCCGATTGCGATCATCGGCCTGAACGTTTTGCCGACCGGCGCAAATCCCGATATGTTCGTGCTGACCCTGCCGATGTGGGCGGGCCAGGATGCGATTGCCCTGTTGTCGATTCTCGGGGGCTTTTCGTCGGCCACCTCGATGGTGATCGTCTCGTGCATCGCGCTCTCCACGATGGTGTCGAACCATCTCATCATGCCGCTCGCGCTGCACTTCCGCTGGGTGTCCCTGAGCACCAGCGGCGAAATCCGCAGCTTCCTGCTCGGCAGCCGGCGCCTGAGCATCTGCATGATGCTGCTGCTCGGCTTCCTGTATTACCGCCTCAGCGGCAGCTCCGATGCGCTCGCGGCGATCGGCCTGATCTCGTTTGCCGGCTTCGCACAGGTGATGCCCTGCCTGATCGGCGGCCTGTTCTGGCGCAACGCGAACGCATTCGGGGCCTTCACCGGACTTCTTGCCGGCGCCCTGCTGTGGGCCTACACGCTGTTTCTGCCGAGCTTCGAAGGCGGCTTCGTCCTGTCGGCCGCCGACCTGCAGGACGGCCCCTTCGGTCTGGGCTGGTTGCGGCCGCAGGCGCTATTCGGCCTGGATGGACTCGATCCCCTGGTGCACTCGTTGTTCTGGAGCTTCACGGTCAATACGCTGCTGTTCATCCTGGGCTCGCTTTGGCGCGATCCCCGACCGCTCGAACGCCTGCAGAGCGCGCTGTTCGTCGACGTCTTTCGCACGCCGGTCGAAGCCGCTTCGGGACTGATCCGTCGGTCGGCGCCGGCCCACGATCTGAACGTGCTCGCGCAGCGCATGCTGGGCGCCGATGAGGCGCAGCGGATGTTCCAGCTTGCAGCCGATGGCCAGGGGCCGCAGCCCGGCACCGCGACCGCCACCGATGCCTTCATCACGCAACTGGAGCGCAAGCTCGCGGGCAGCGTGGGTGCGGCCTCCGCCCGCGCCATGATTGCGCAGGTTGTGACCGGCGAGACGATCAGCCTCGACGAGCTCATGAAGATCGCCGACGAGACGCACCGGATCCGGGAGTACAGCCTGCAACTCGAGGAAAAGTCGCGCCAGCTCGAGGCAACCGCCGGTCAGTTGAGCGACGCCAACCAGCGGCTGACTCGACTCGACGCCGAGAAGGACGACTTCCTGAGCCAGGTCAGCCACGAGGTGCGCACACCGATGACCTCGATTCGCTCGTTTGCCGAGATCCTCCTCGATACCCCGGGTCTGGAGCCGGGGCAGTCGGAGCGCTTCCTGCGAATCATCCACGGCGAGAGCATGCGGCTCACGCGCCTGCTCGACAGCACACTCGACCTGAGTCTGCTCGAACGCGATGCCGCCCCCTGGTCGCTGACGGCGGTCGACCCCGAGCTGGCGCTCGAGAATTCGATCCTCAGTTGCCAGGGGCTGGCTGCCAAGAGCGCGGTGCAGCTGCTGAGCGGCGAACGGGCGCAGGACGTCTCGGTCGTTGCCGACGGCGACCGACTGAGCCAGGTGTTCATCAACCTGATCTCCAACGCCATCAAGTACCACAACGACCCGGCCGCCTGGGTGCGCGTGCACAGCCGGCTCAATGAAGACCTCTACGAAGTCTTCGTGGAGGACAACGGGCCCGGCATTCGCGCCGACGAGCGTGAGGCGATCTTTTCGAAGTTCCTGCGCGGCTGGGCCCACACCCAGACGGCGGCGGCAGGCGCGGGACTGGGGCTGGCGATCTGCTGGCAGATCATGCGCCGGCTCGACGGTTCGCTCACCCTGGAGGCGAAGGCCGGGCCGGGGGCATGTTTCCGGGTGGCGTTGCCCGGCTGCAAGGCACCCCTCACGTGGAAGCAACCGCAGCCATGACTTACGGCGCAGCCATTTTGATCATCGTGGCGGTCATGTCGATCTGCGGCGCCGGTGTCGTTGGCGTGCGCCGGGAGAGTACCGCCGCTGATGCGGCTCTCGACGAACCCGGTCACGCCTGGCTCGACTTCGCACCTGCACCATGCACGACCGAAGATCGTAGTGCGATCACGACGGCCCCGCAATAAGGATCGGCCTGTCACTCGTGATTCGTGACGTCGGAGCGCGCGAGATGACTAGCCGGGCTGCGACGGATTGGAGGCGAAGCGGAACAACTTCATCGGCGTATCGACGAGCACGCTTCTGCGCTCGTCCGGGTCCAGACTTTCCCGGTGCGTCCGAGCGCCAATAAGTAGCGGAAGCCAGGATCTTCCACGCCGAGTTTCACGTCGGGCTTTCCGAAGTGATCGACTACCACGTTCGCTCCCAGGTCGAGGAGCGGGGTCAGGGAAAAGGGAAGCCGCTCCGCGTCGTCGTAGACCTCGACCTGCCAGTCAAGCGCGTTGCAGCCATCGATCAGGCGGCGCCAGGCACCGGTCTTCAGTTCGGGGACCGGCTTGCCGATCAGGTTGAAGCGAATGCCCGCGATGCCTCCGGCGGCGAGGGCTTTCAGCCGGTCGATGTCCTTTTCGGGGTCGACGACCGCCACCCCGCGCAGGCGCCCGCTGTTTATGCGAATAGCCTCCAATGTGTAATCGTTGTTGGTGCCGAGGATGCTGATCGGAATAACGACTCCGTTGGAGATGGCGTTGGCCTGCAGCACCGCAAGGTACCGCTCCACTGGTGCGTCGTAGGTCGGGGTGTAGCGTCGACCCGGAACAAAGGGAAGACTGCGGTGAAAGACGTGCGCGTGCGTGTCGACGCCGGTCACCCCCTTCGGCTTTTCCCCGGTCGTCGCACATGCAGTGAGACCGACCGGCAGCCCGGCGGCGCTCGCCGTGCCGATCAACATCCTGGCATTGAAATCGCGGCGTTTCATGGTTCTTGCGAGAACATCGTCACCTGACCGCTGCCACGGGCTCCGGCTGAGGCGCCGGCGCGTCGATCCCTCCGAGGTCGCGGGCTGGCGAAGACCGCGGCGCTTCGCTGAGGGTCCGGCTGTCGAAGGCGATCGATTTGATGATCGCGAACACCGGGCGGCCCGGCGCCAGTGCAAGTCTTTCCACCGACCAGCGCGTCAGCCGCGCGGTCAGCGCATCACCGCTGCAGTCGAGGCCCACTTCGGCGATCGGGCCGTCGCTGTGCGTGATCGTGCGCACCCGGGCGGGCAGGATGTTGAGCGCGCTCAGGCCTTCGGGCGACGTCAGCGCGAGCATGACATCGCGGGCGCGCACGCGAACGCGAACCGGCGCACCCACGTCGAGATCGAGCCGGGGAACCGTCAAGTCACCGGCCCGGCAGCGCAGGGTCGTGAGCTGGAAGGCGTCATCGTGGCGGGCGACCTTCCCGACCAGCAAGGCGCCCGCTTCGGCGCGCCCCGTTGCGGGGAACAGGTCGGTGCGGCTCATCACGTCGCGGGTCGCGCCTGCCGCCACGATCTTGCCGTCCGACAGCACGACCACGGCCGTCGCCAGTCGCGCCACCTCAGCGATCGAATGGCTGATATAGACGATCGGAATGTCAGTCTCGTCGCGCAGGCGTTCGATATACGGCACGATCTCCGCCTTGCGCGCTTCGTCGAGCGCGGCGAGCGGCTCGTCCATGAGCAGCAGGCGGGGGCTTGCCAAGAGCGCCCTGCCAATGGCGACCCGCTGTTTCTCGCCGCCGGAGAGCAGCGTGGGCCGTCGCTCCAGCAGGGGACCGATGCCCAGCAGGTCGACCACCTGTTCGAAGCTGCCGTAGCGGTTCCTTCGTGCCGTGAACCAGCGCCCGTAACGCAGGTTCTGGCGCACCGTCAAGTGCGGGAACAGACGGCCCTCCTGGAACACGTAGCCGACGCGGCGGCGGTGCGGCGGCACGAAAATCCGCTTCCGTGTATCGACCAGGGTTTCCCCGTCGATCACGATGCAGCCGCGATCCGGGCGAACGAGGCCGCCGATGATGTTCACCAGCGAGGTCTTGCCGGCCCCCGAGCGACCGAACAGGGCCGTCAGGCGGCCTTGGCTTTCGAACGAGGCAGCAAGCTCGAAAGTCGCGCCCAGGCGATGCCGGATGTCGATGGCGATGCTCATGGCTGGCCCAGCTTCTTGCCTACGTGGGCGCTCAGGAGGTTGGACAACATCAGGGCGCTCATCGACACGATGACCGAAATGGCAGTGAGCCGCAGTGCCTGCGCGTCGCCGCCGGGCATCTGGGTGAAGGTGTAGATGGCGGAGGGCAGGGTCTGGGTCTCGCCCGGGATGTTGGACACGAAGGTGATGGTGGCGCCGAACTCACCCATGGAGCGGGCGAAACTGAGGATCATGCCGGCGATGATCCCGGGCAGGATCAGCGGCAGCGTGATCGTCAGGAACACCCATACCCGGCTCGCGCCGAGCGTGCCCGCGGCTTCCTCGAGCCGGATGTCCACCGTTTCCACCGAAAGCCGGGCGGCGCGAACCATGAGCGGAAAGCCCATGATGGCGCAGGCGAGCGCGGCACCTGTCCACCGGAAGGCGAACACGATCCCGAACGTTTCCGCCAGGAAACTGCCGATCGGGCCGCGCTGCCCGAACAGGATGAGCAACAGGTAGCCGGTGACCACCGGCGGCAGGATCAATGGCAGGTGGACGACGCCGTCGAAGATCGATTTGCCCCAGAAGCGGCCGCGCGCCAGGACGACGCCGGCGAGAATGCCGAACGGCAGGCTTGCGAGCATTGCCCAGAACGCCACGCGCAAGGACAGGCGAACGGCCATCCATTCGTCCGGCGAGAGGCTGAGCCAGGCCAGCATGCCGCACAGCGTCCTCTATTCCAACACGGCGAAGCCCTGCTTTTCGAAGAAGGGCGCCGCCTCCTGCCCGGTGAGGAACTCGAGCAGGGCCTTCGCGGCGGGCTTGCTTCCGGCGGCCTTCGTCAAGGCGATCGGGTAGACGATCGGCGCGTGCGTGTCCTCGGGAAAGGCGCCCACGATCTTCACGCCCGGATCGGCCGCCGCATCGGTCTGGTACACGACGCCGAGCGGCGCCTCGCCCCGGGAAACGAGGGTCAGCGCGGCGCGCACGTCCTGGGCCTGCGCAAGGCGCCCCTGCACGGTGTCCCAGACGCCGAGCGAGGTAAGCGCGGCCTTGCCGTAGATGCCGGCGGGTACCGCCTGGGTGTTGGCCATTGCGAGCCGGCCGCTTCCCAGTGCCGCCGCCACATTGAAGCCCGGAGCAATCGCCAGGGACACGTCGCTGTCCTTCGGGGCGATGAGCACGAGGCGATTGCGCAGCAGGTTCGACCGGGTGGCGGAATCGACGAGCGAGCGTTCGGCGAGGTAGTCCATCCACTGCAGGTTGGCGGAGATGAACAGATCCGCTGGCGCCCCCTGTTCGATCTGCTTGGCCAGCGTGGAGCTTCCGGCGTACGAGATCTTCACCGTGGTGCCGCTCGTCTTCTGCCAGGCGGCAGCCGCTTCATCCAGCGCATTCTTCAGGCTCGCCGCAGCGAACACGAGGACGTCTCTCGGCTGCGCCCGAATCAATACGGGCACAGCGGTTACAAGCAGGACGGCAAGCGCCAGGGAAAGGAGTTTCCGCTTCGTGCCAGGCATCGCGAGTTCTCGTCGGAAGTTGGAAAGCGAGAGCGTCAGGACCGTAATATACGGTAGGACATAACGATGGGCAAACGCGATCCGGTGGCGACGGCGCGCGCACGCAATCAGGAACGACCGGCTCGCCCGACGCCGTCTTGCCTACCACTGGAGTCAGGGGGTGTGAGCCGGAACCCCAGAAACTTCCGCGACCCCGGCTCCAGCCAGACCACAGACGGATCCTGCAGATTTGCAAGCCCACGCGAGTGGCCTCCAATGACCGCGGCTTGACGCACGGGCCGGCGCGTTCGCCGGATGTTGGTGGACGCCGGCTTGGTGCTGGGCGTGTGCGACGGGGGGTTCTGCGTCTACCGGGAAGCGCACAGCGCCTGCCTGGGCAACATGGCAGGACCGAATCCTGAGCGCCGCGAGCCATCGACCTGCGCGCGTTGCAAGAACTTTTCCGTATCGATGCAAGCATCGGCCCTATTGGGTCGAACAGGTTGGCCGGAACGAAGCCTTGCTCAACGAACCGGCGCTGCCGATCCAGACCTTGCGCATCGTCCGCGACCGGCTCAACGAGGCGCGCTCGCTGAATCGTTCGATCGATGCCGGGGCCAAGAGGCGTGACGATGAGCGCCAGGACGACCTCTGAGACAGGCCGCCATTCATCGCGGCCGGCCGTGGCCTGCAAGCGGGAGTCCCTCCAAGGTTGTGGTCGCGCAAGCACGCCGCGAGAACGAGGTCTTACGCGAGCAAGTGACCAAGCTGGCCGCTCTGGTGGATTGTCGGTTTCGACCCACTGCTGCCCGTCGATCGCAGTATATTCGGACATTCGCTATTCGAGAGATTCAGCAGCCTCGGCCAGTGCCATCCAGCTTTATTTCACGTCCACAATCTGTCAGCTCGGCGATTCGGACTGCCGCTTCGTCGCAGAGTGCAGGTCCTCCGGCACTTTCGTTCCGACAATCGCCTCTTTTTCCACAGCACGCGGCCTTCAATGAAAATCAACAAGTCGAACCTCTTATCCGCCATCGCGGCGATTGCGATCATGCTCGCCGGCGCGTGTGTCCATGCTGCCGGCTTCCAACAAGGGGGCGCCGCTGACCCGAGCGGCAAGCCGCTCGTGATCGGCATCTGGTATCCGAGCCAGGCCATTACCAAACCCGTGTCAATGGGGCCGACGACGATGACTGTCGCAATCAACGCGCCGGTGAACGGCAAGGCATTGCCGATGATCGTGATGTCCCACGGAACGGGCAGTTCCTACCTCGGACATTTCGACACGGCCATTGCCCTGGCTGACGCGGGCTTCGTCGTGGTGGCCATGAACCATACGGGCGACAACTACGCCGACCAGAGTCGCAGCGTCGACATCATGGACAGGCCGAGGCAGGTCAGTCGTGTGATCGACCACATGTTGTCAAATTGGGAGGGGCGTGCGGTGATCGACCCGCAGCGCGTCGGCATGTTCGGCTTTTCCTCAGGCGGATTCACCGCGCTCGCGATCATCGGTGGCGTCCCGGACTTCACGAAGATCGGTCCGATGTGCCGGGAGCATCCCGGCGACTTCGTATGCCAGTTGCTGGCCAAGAGCGAAAGCCCGGTTGTCGCGCATGCCACCATTGCGGTCGCCGACGCACGCATCAAGGCCGCAGTGGTGGCTGCGCCAGCACTCGGATTCACGTTCTCGCCGGACGGTTTGAAAAACGTCAGGGTGCCGGTGCAACTTTGGCGAGCCGGTAACGATGTCATCGTGCCGCACCCGCGATATGCAGAAGCAGTGCGACTGGCACTGCCCGAAGCACCGGACTATCACGTCGTTCCGAATGCCGGTCACTTCGATTTCCTGGCGCCCTGCAGCGATGCGCTCACTTCGATGGCCCCTGCAATCTGCACGAGCTCGGCGAGCTTCGATCGGGCGGCGTTTCACGTTGTCTTCAATTCAGAAGTCGTGAAGTTCTTTGAGAAGACGCTCGAAAATCGCTGAATGCACCATACGCTGACATACTCGGCGGCAACCTGGTGCACGAACCGTCGCCGCGTACCGGTCGGAAGGGCCCTGACGACGGTCTGCAGATGGCCGGCAACGTGCATTCACTGCCTGACCGCGACCAGCAGCTTTGTTGCAGGGCAGCCGTTGGTGGTATTAGCTCGTACTGCAGCAATGGGTCGATCGCTACCGGTCGCGGATGCCCATGCGGTCGCGGGGGATTCGGAGCCCATCGGCCGCGCTTGAGGCCCTGTATGAGCCCACGAAGAAGCGATCCCCCGCACGATGGCTTGGCGCACTTGCTTGCGCGTCTCAAAGTACGCGTCGTTGACGCAGACCTTCAAGGTGCCGTTGCACGACTTCATCGGCGCATCGACCCAACAATCGGATCTTGATCAAGGCACGTCCAGATCGAGCAGCGCCGAGCTAAGAGACTTGCCGTGTGCATCCAACGCCAGAGACCGGGTGACGCCGCCTCCGAGCGTGTGCTCCATAACGAAATTGAGCGCGCCAATGCGCGGCAACTCGTACCGCTTGACATCACCCAGAACGATGCCCGAAAAATACGCCTTCACACGCTCCGCGGTCACATGCTCGCGTAGCCTCTCGTAATCGGCAGGGTCGAACGCGATGACCGAGATGTTCGAAGTGTCGCCCTTGTCGCCCGTGCGGGAATGCGCGAGTGTTCGCAGCTTCATATCAAGCCTCCAAGGTTTCTACGGTGGTCTTCAGCAGGTCCCGCGACAGCAGCACGGACTGCACCGCAACGATCTCGCGGGCCGATTTGGTCGCGCCGCCGCCGCCGGCGGGCCCATTGGTGTACAGCGTCTCGACTTCGTTGCCGACGCGGACGGCTTCAGCGCGCGAGTCGGTGCGAGCCGTGACACGAATTCGGACTTCATACGGTTCTGCGTTCCTTGCTGACAATTCGCCGCCGTGTAACGCGTCAACGCCAATCAGATCGAATCGAAGTTCGGTCGAATTGACTTTCGTGATCTTGAGACGCTCCCGAACGATTTCCAGCGCGAGCCGCGCACGCGCCAGCGCCCCGGGACCGGCGTACGACATCTGGCCTTCGCCGGCATAGCCGTCCACATAGCCGACCGACACCTTGAGCAAACCGGTCGCTGGTGTTCCGCGACCGCCCCGGACGCGCACGCGGTCGGGACCAATCTCCTCGACCCCCACCTCGCTGAAATCGGCCACCACATCGGGCTGCAGATAGCGCCGAGGATCGTGGATCTCGTAGAGCAGCTGCTCCTTGCAGGTCGCGGCCGTCACACGTCCGCCAGCAGTCGTCAACTTCGTCACGACAATGTCGCCGTCCTCCGAAACCTCGCCGATCGGGAAACCGAGCCGAGCGAGATCGGGGATGTCCTTGAAACCCGGATCGGCGAAGTACCCGCCGGTGACCTGCCCTGCACATTCGAGCAGATGGCCAACGACCGTGCCCTGACCCAATCTGTCCCAGTCCTCCAGGCTCCATCCGAACTCGTGCACCAGCGGAGCCATGAAGAGGGCGGGGTCGGCAGCGCGGCCCGTGATAACCACTTGCGCGCCCGACGACAACGCGTCGCAGATCGCACCCACACCTAAATATGCGTTGGCGGAGATGATCCGATCACCGAGGTCTGCGATCGAATTGCCGGTTTCTTCAAGCCGGTAATTCTTTTGACGCAGAACGCCGAGAACGTCGTCACCGGTGACAGCGGCGATCTTCAACCCCTTCAGCCCCAATTCGGCCGCGATCGCGGCCGTCTTGCGTGCAGCCGCGGTCGGATTAGCGGCGCCCATATTGGTGATGATGCGTACGCCCTTGCGCGCACACGTGGCAAGCACCGCACGCATGCGTGCTTCGAGCAGCGGGTCGAAGCCGCCGTTGGGATTTTTGAGCTTCGCCTGCTGGGCGAGTGCGATCGTGCGCTCGGCAAGGCATTCAAAGACCAGGTAGTCGAGCCTGCCGTGCTGTGCGAGTTCGATTGAGGGTTCGATGCGGTCGCCCGAATAGCCGGCGCCGCTTCCGATACGAATGGTTTTCATCTCTTGCGCGCTCCTTCAGATCGGGAACAGGCCGAATGCCACCGCGGCGAGCGTCATCACGACCGAGGTCGCGAACAGCCAGGGGATGGTGTAGCGCTGGTGGTCGGCGAGGTCGATGCCGACCAGGCCGACGAGGAGGAAGGTCGACGGCGTCAGCGGGCTGACCCCGAAACCCGTGGTCATCTGCCCCATGATCGCGGCCTGCGCCATCTGCACCGGTGGCACGCCGAGCGACGAGCCGGCCTCGGCCAGCACCGGCAGGACGCCGAAGTAGAACGAATCGGGGTCGAAGAGCAGGCTCAGCGGCATTGAGAAGATGCCGAGCGCGAACGGCAGGTGACTGGCCATCCCCGCCGGCACATGGTCAGCACCGAACTTCGCCATCGCGGTGAGCATACCGGTCTCTTTCATGACCCCGACGAACACGCCGGCGGCGAGGAGGATGCTGGCCATCAGCAGGGCCGCCTTGGCGTGGTCGTCGATGCGCGCACGCTGGTCGGCGACGTTCGGGTAGTTGACGCTCAGGGCGAGCACAGTGCCGATCATGAAGCAGACGACCGGGTCGACCTTGCCTGTGATCATCGTGCCCAGCACCGCGACTACCATGGCGGCGTTGATCCAGATGCGGCCCGGTCGGCGCAGGGCAAGCTCCTCCGCGGTCAGCGCATGGACATGGCGGCCGACCTCGTCGGCGCCCGAGCCGACCAAGCCCAGCCGCCGCTCCTCGCGCCGGCCCAGCCACCAGGCAAAGGCAAAGACGAAAGCCAGCCCCACGATCTGGACCGGAGCGAAGGGAATGTAGATATCGGTAACCGGGATGTGCAGCGAGGCTGCCGCTCGCAAGGTCGGACCGCCCCAAGGCAGCGAATTGGCGACGCCGGCTGAGGCCGCAAGGACGCAGGCGAGGATGCGCTTGTCCATCTTCAGCCGCTCGTACAGGCCGATCAGCGGCGGCACGGTGATGAGGAAGGTGACAGCGCCCGATCCATCCAGATGTACGAGCGCCGCCAGGATCGCCGAGCCGAGCACGATGCGCGAGGGCCGCAGCCCCACAAACCTGAGGATTCGGTCGATCACCGGATCGAGTAAGCCGGCGTCCTTGAGGATGCCGAAGAAGAGGATTGCGAAGACGAACATCCCGACTACCGGGGCGATGTTCTGGATGCCGCCGACGGCGAACTTGCCGACGGACAGGCCGAAGCCGCCGATAAGGGCGGCGGCGATCGGGATGGCGATCAGCGCCACCATCGCCGACAGGCGCTTCGTCATGATCGCGGCAAGCAGCACGATGATTGTCAGAAGGCCCAGCAATGCAAGCATTTCTATGTCTCCCTTGTCGTGTCGTTCGGGGAATGCCACATCGCCGATGCGGCCTGCCTGTCCGCAGCAACCGGCCGGTGTCCAGCAGTTCAGGCCTCGATGTTCGGACCGATCGGAGGAAAAGAGAATTGAAATGATCGAATCGCAGCCATAGCCTCCTGAAATGGATTTCAGCATGCGCCAAGTCGGCGCGTCAACTATCCTGGCCGGTGGAAGCGGGGGCGTTTCTTGATGGTCAGCGGGTGTTGGCCGTCTTTTCCTTGATTTCCTTTTCAACAACTGTCTGGCAAGCGAAGCGCGTCAGACCGTAGGCATCGCTCGGGGAGCGGTGGTCAAGCAACGGGCGCACACTATCAAGCACTCCGGCGCGATGCCCTAGAGCAATCTCGATGCATCGACCGCCTTGCCGTCGTTCAACGCGAGCCACCCCTTCACGATCCGGTAGATCGCCCATACGCCAACGGCCAGCAGGATCGGAAAGCCGATCAGCACGAACATCAGGAGCCAGCCGACGATGATGCCACCCAGGGTGTACCAGAAGGTCTTGATCTGCCATTCGAAGTGGCTGCCTACCCAGGTGCCCGCCACGTCTTCGCGCTTGATGTAGTTGACGATGATTGCGGCGATCGCGGTGACGCCGACCAGGCACGAGGCAGCGTAGAGCGCGTAACAGATGGTGGCGAGTTTCTTCGCTTCCTGGGCGGAAGCGTCGTCAGTGATCACCGGCTCGTCCATGCCATTCTCCCGTTTCGGCCATCATATCGGCTTGGCCGCGCGGCCCGGCCGTGCAGTTGCGCGCCGGGCTCTGCAGAATTGCCGCGCAGGCCGCTGGCTCACTCTCGGGGAATCCGTCCCATCGCATAGAACTCCTCGTTCGGCATCATGCTCGATACGTTCGCCATCCGGTTCGACAGGGCAAAGAACGCTGCGATCGCGCCGATGTCCCAGGCGTCTTCGTCGCTGAACCCGTGGGCGTGCAAGGCCTCGAAGTCGGCCGGCACGATCTCGCTGGATCGCAGGGAAACCTTCATCGCGAACTCGAGCATCGCCGCCTGTCGAGGAGTGATCTCGGCCTTGCGCCAGTTGCTGGCGAGCTGGTCGGAGATGCGCGGATTCTTCTCGTAGATGCGCAGGATCGCGCCGTGCGCCACCACGCAATACAGGCACTGGTTGGCGCCGCTGGTCGCCACCACGATCATCTCCTTCTCGCCCTTGGACAGACCGTTCTTCGGCAGCATGAGCGCGTCGTGGTAAGCGAAGAAGGCGCGAAACTCCTCCGGTCGGCGCGCGAACATCAGGAACACGTTCGGCACGAAGCCGGCCTTTTCCTGGACGGCGAGGATCTTTTCCCGGATGTCGTCGGCAAGGCCGGCGAGGTCGGCAAGTGGATAGCGAGGGGGCGCTGCGGTGATGTCGCTGTCAGGGGTCATCTCGTTGTCTCCTTGCAGAAAAAATATTTCAATCTTCGTCGATCAGACGGTACTTCAGAAAGGTACCCAGAGCATTGAGGCGGGCAATCGTCCAGCCCGCCCGTCCGTCGAGAAAACCGCCACGCAGAACGAACCCGCGAAAGAAAGTCCAGCCGCCGTGCGCGCCGGCGGCCAGAAGACTACCCTGGCGACCTTGCGCGCGCAGCTTCTGGGCGCTCAGGCGCGCGTAGCGGTGCGTTTTCTCGACCATGTCCTCGACCGAGTCGACGCTATCGTGCAGCAGCAGGCCGGCGAGCTCGCCGTGGGGCGGCGGGCACTCGACGCGTTCGTGCACAAGATCGTCCGTGAACCGTGCATGCCGGCGCTGGAACAGGCGCAACACCCGGTCGTTGCGCCAGTCGCCGTGGCGCACGACGCGCCCGCAAAAGGTCGAGCGGCGGCGTATCCAGTAGCCGAAGGCGCCAACCTGCGTCTGGGTGATTGCGACGATCGCCTGGCGCAGGGTGTCGTCGAGGACCTCGTCTGCGTCGATCGAGAATACCCAGTCACCGCGGCAGGCATCGAGCGCCCGGTTCTTCTGCGCGCCAAATCCCGGCCAGTCGCGCGTTTCGATCACCCTGGCGCCCAGGCGCCGGGCGATGTCGGGCGTGCCGTCCTCGCTGCCGGAATCGACGACGACGATCTCGCCCGCGAAGCCGACCGAGCCGAGGCAGCGCGCGATCCGGTGTGCCTCGTTGCGGGTAATGATCGCAACCGAGAGCCGCGGCGATGTCACGGACACAACGAGCGCATCATGTACGCGCCTCGGAGGCCGCAGCCGCGTACTGCACCCGGTGCAGGCCGGCGTACACCCCGCCCCGGGCGAGCAACTCGTCGTGTCGCCCCTGTTCCACGATGCGCCCGGCCTCGAGCACCACGATGCGATCGGCGCGCTCGATCGTCGAGAGGCGGTGCGCGATGACCAGGGTCGTGCGCCCGGACATGCCGCGCTCGAGCGCTTCTTGCACATCGCGCTCGGTGTTGGTATCGAGCGCCGAGGTGGCCTCGTCGAGCAGCAGGATGGGCACGTCCTTGAGCAGGGCTCGCGCGATCGCCAGACGCTGGCGCTGGCCGCCGGAGAACTTCGCGCCGCGCTCGCCGACCGGCGTATCGAGACCCTGCGGCAATCCCTCGACGAAGTCTTCGAGCGCGGCCTTGCGCAGCGCTGCCCGGATCGCGTCGTCGCTGACCGACTCACGCATGCCGAAGGCGACATTCGCCCTTACGGTGTCGTTGAAGAGCACGATGTCCTGGCTCACAAGGGCCATCTGGTCGCGCAGGCTCGCCAAGGTCAATTCCTCGATCGGTATGCCGTCGATCAGGATTCGGCCGCTGGTCGGTGCATGGAATCGGGGCAGGAGATTGGCGAGACTCGTCTTGCCGCCGCCCGAGCCACCCACGAAGGCGATCATTTCGCCGGCGTCGATCCGCAGGTCGATGCCGGAGAGGGCATCTCGCGCCGCCCCCGGATAGCGAAACGAGACGTCCTCGAACGTGATCTCACCGCGCGCGCGCTCGATCGTTCGCGTGCCGGCGTCGCTCTCGGTGTCGCGATCGAGGAGCGCAAAGACGTTCTCGGCTGCCGCCAGCCCGCGCTGCAGCGGTCCGTTCAGATCGGCCAGGTGCTTCAGGGGGCCGAGCAGCATCAACATGGCAGTGATGAACGAGACGAAGCCGCCAACGGTGGTCTGGTTGTCCTGCGACTGGATCAGCGCGATCGACACGACCACCGCGACGGCGAGCGCCGCGCAAAGCTGGCTGATCGGCGACATCGCCCCGTTGGCGATCGCCTCGCGCATGGCAAAGCCGCGCAACCGGTCCACCGTGCGGCCGAACAAAGTGGTTTCGCGTTCATAGGCACCGAAAGTCTTGATCACCTTGTAGCCGTGCATCGCCTCCTCCACGACGCGGGTCAACTCCGCGGTGTGGTCGAGGCTCTGGCGGCTGATGCTGCGCAGGCGCCGGCTGAAGACCATGACCAGCACCGACATCACCGGGATCATCGCGAACGCGACCAGCGTGAGCTTCCAGTTCAGAAAAAGCAGCCAGCCCAGCAGCCCGATCACGATCAGCGAATCGCGCACCAGGGTCGACAAGACGTTCGTGGTCGCCGCCATCAGGTTGTTGACCTCGAAGACGATTCGCGAGATCAGCAGGCCGGCAGCATCGCGCTCGAAGTCGGAGGCGGGCAGGCGCAGGGCGTGCGCGAACATCTGGCGACGCACGGACGCCAGCACGTGGTTGGCGACCCAGGCCAGGCCGTAGCTACCGGCGAAGGTTCCGATGCCGCGCACCACGAACATGGTGATGATCGCGGCCGGCACCATCCACAGCGGTATTGGCGTTCGCCCTACGAAGCCCTGGTCGAGGAGCGGCTTCATGAGGGCCGGGAAGAACGGCTCGGTCAGCGCGGCGATGACCATGCCGGCGATCGCGATCGCAAAGCCATTCTTGTACGGCTCGGTGTACCTGAGCAGTCGGCGGTAGATCGCCAGGCTGTTGCCCATGCGGTGAGCGCCGGCTCCCGGATCGGGGACGTCGTCTCGCTCGAGCTGCGGCGGCGATCCGGAGCCCGGTTGCGACTTGGGGTGCGCTTTCAATATTCGATCGCCCTGTCGATCGGGTGCAGCGCGTCATCGATCGCCCCCAGCAGGTCATCGTGCGGCTGCACGCGCCAGTGGGCGCCCAACTCGATCGCGCAGGCCGCCTCGCCGTTGCGGTATTCGAGCACGATCGGAAGCGCTGCAACATCGCGCCGCTCGCCCACGGCAAATGGCGTGATCGCGCCGCGCAAGGCGACCCCGTCGGCAATGCCGTTCAGGCGGATTCGCAGGCGCTTGCCGAACTCCTGGCGGGCGCCGACCAGATCGAGGATCCGCTCGGCCACCACCTTCTGGCCGCCGCTGTAGTCGTCGCGGCTGATCTTGCCGAACACGACCAGCAACTCGTCTTCGCGGATCTGGCGGCGATGCACTTCGTAGAGTTCGTTGAACACGCAAAGGTCGAGACGCGCGCTCCCGTCGTCGAGCGTGACAAACACCATCTTGCCGCGGCGCGTCATCTGCGTGCGCTGCGCGGCAATCACGCCTGCCATCCAGACCGGTTGCGGTTGCGGTTGAAGGTCGGCCAGCTTCGTATGCACGAAGCGGCGCACTTCCTCGCGATAGCCGTTGAACAGGTGGCCATTCAGGAAAAAGCCGAGCGCCGCCTTTTCTTCCTGCAGGCGCTGGCGCTCGCTCCAGGCCTGCGCCGGCAACCATTCCGGAGCGCTCGGCATGCCGGTATCGTCGCCGAACAGACTCACCTGGTCGACTGCGGCACTGGCCGCGTCGCCAGCGTCGATCGCCCGGCCCACGTTGGCCAGCAACCTGGCACGGTGATTGTCCAGCGCGTCGAAGGCGCCGGCGCGAACCAGGGCTTCGATGGCCCGGCGGTTGACGGCCTTGCGATCGACGCGCACGCAAAAATCGAACAGGTCTTTGAACGGCCCATCGGCGCGCGCGCGCAGGATCTCCACGACCGCTGACTCGCCGGTTCCCTTGATCGCCCCAAGCCCGTAGCGCATGGCCTGATCGGAGACCGGCTCGAAGCGATAGCTGGATTCATTGATGTCGGGCGGCAGCACCTCGACCTCGTTCGCCTTCGCATCGGCGACGAACAACTGAACCTTGTCGGTGTCGTCCATGTCGGCGGACAAGGTCGCGGCCATGAACTCGGCCGGATAGAGCGCCTTGAGCCAGGCCGTGTGATAGGTGATCACCGCGTAGGCCGCGGTATGTGATTTGTTGAAGCCGTACTCGGCGAACATCGCCATCAGGTCGAACAGCTTGTTCGCCAACTCGACCGGATAGCCCTTGAGCCTGGCGCCGTCAACGAACCGATCCCGGTGCTTGGCCATCTCCTCGGCCTTCTTCTTGCCCATTGCGCGGCGCAGCAGGTCGGCGCCGCCCAGCGTGTAGCCGCCGATGATCTGCGCGATCTGCATCACCTGCTCCTGGTACACGATCACGCCGTAGGTCGGCTCCAGGCAAGCCTTCAGGTCCGGATGGAAATAGTCAATCTGTTGCTGGCCTTTCTTGCGCAGGATGAAGTCGTCGACCATGCCCGAGCCCAGCGGTCCGGGCCGGTAGAGCGCAAGCACGGCGATGATGTCTTCGAAGCGGTCGGGCTGCAGCTTTTTCAGCAGCTTCTTCATGCCCTCGCTTTCAACCTGGAAGATCGCGGTCGTGTTGGCGTCTTTCAGCACCTGGTAGGCGGCCGGGTCGGTGAATTTCAGCGTTCTCAGGTCGAGCTTCAACTCGGGGCGCCGGCGATTGATGAAACGAACCGCCAGATCGATGATCGTGAGGTTGCGCAGACCCAGGAAGTCGAACTTGACCAGCCCCACCGCCTCCACATCGTCCTTGTCGAACTGACTCACGGCGCCTGTTTCGGCGCCTGGCTGGCGGTAGAGCGGGCAGAAGTCCGTGAGCTTGCCCGGGGCGATCAGCACGCCGCCGGCGTGCATCCCCACGTTGCGCGCAAGATCCTCGAGCGGCTCGGCGAGCGCCAGGAGACCGCGCACCTCGTCTTCCTTTTCCTCCCGCTCTCGCAGCAGGGGCTCTGCATCGCGTGCCTTGGCGAGCGAAAGCGGCTTGTTCTGAACGACCGGGATCAGCTTGGAGAGTTGGTCGCAGAAGTTGTAGCCCATATCGAGCACGCGACCCACGTCGCGGATGACCGCCTTCGATGCCATCGTTCCAAAGGTAACGATCTGCGACACCGCCTGCTCGCCATAGCGGTTGCGCACGTATTCGATGACTCGCCAGCGATTGTCCTGGCAGAAGTCGATGTCGAAGTCGGGCATCGACACCCGCTCCGGGTTCAGGAACCGCTCGAAGAGCAAGGCATACGGAATCGGATCGAGATCGGTGATGCCCAGGGCAAACGCCACCAGTGAGCCGGCGCCCGAGCCGCGGCCCGGGCCCACCGGCACGTCATTGTTCTTGGCCCAGTTGATGAAGTCGGCAACGATGAGGAAGTAGCCCGAAAAACCCATCTGCACAATGGTGTCGCACTCGTACTCGAGCCGCGCGGCGTACTGCTCATGCTTTTCAGCCAGCACGCTGGCCGGCGTGCTGTCGGGCGGGAACAGCTCGAGCATCCGGGTGGCCAGTCCATCACGCGAGGACTGCCGCATGAAGTCATCCAGTGTCACACCCTGCGGGGTCGGAAACTGCGGCAACTGCGGCTTGCCAAGCACCATCGGCAGGTTGCAGCGGCGGGCAATCTCGACGCTGTTGGCGAGCGCCGAGGGCAGATCGGCGAACAACTCGCACATCTCGCCCTGGGTGCGGAAGTACTGGTCCTCGGAATAACGGCGCTGGCGCCTCGGATTGCCGAGAATCTCGCCTTCGGCGATGCACACCCGGGCTTCGTGAGCGCGGAACTCCTCGCGCGCCAGGAATTGCACCGGGTGCGTGGCCACCAGCGGCAGGCCAAGTTCGGCGGCAAGGCGCGCGGCTGCGCGGGTCTGCGCTTCGGCCTCGCCGTGGCCGCTGCGCTGCACTTCGAGGTAGTAAGCGCCCGGGAACCGGCGCGACCAGCGTCGCGCAGCGGCAACCGCCGCATCGCGATTGCCACCCAGCAAGGCCTGCCCGATCTCGCCGGCCTGCGCACCCGACACGGCGACGAGACCGGCGCCGGCCGACTCGCCGTCGGACGCTCGTTCATCGAACCACTCGGCGCGCAGTTCGGCGCGCCCCCGGTGCTCGTTATGCAGCCAGGCGCGGCTGAGGAACTCGCAAAGCCGAAGATAGCCACCGCGGTTGCGAACGAGCAGCAGCATCCGGAACGGACGCTCGCGATCGTTATCGTTCGTCACCCAGCAGTCGGCGCCGCAGATCGGCTTGATGCCGCTCGCGCGCGCCGCGCGGTAGAACTTCACCCAGCCGAACAGGTTGGCAAGATCGGTGATCGCAACGGCTGGCTGGGAATCGGCCGCGGCCGCCTGCACCAGTCCATCGATCCGCACGATCGAGTCGCTGATCGAGTATTCCGAATGGACGCGAAGGTGAACGAAACGTGGATCGGGCATCGGTACAATTCTAGCGTGCCGGTCCTGCTTGCCCCGGGGTGCCGGCCCAGCCTGCCTTTCTCACCCGAGCGCCCTGCCCGCACGCGGGCCCCGTTTCCTTTCTGTCCGGCGCGTTCCCAGGCGCGCCGGCCTCCCGAGGTTCGAATGCCGCGCGAACTGTCCCATCGCCATGCCGCCCTGCTGCTCGCGTTCTGCGCGCTGTGCTGGAGCATCGCCGGCGTCTTCACCCGTTACCTGGAGCGCGCCGAAAGCTTCGAGGTCACGTTCTGGCGCAGCTTCTTCTGCGCGGTGGCCATGCTGGCCATTCTTGCCTGGCAGCGGCGCGGCAACCCGCTGGTTGCGGTCCTTGCGATGGGCTGGCCGGGCCTGTTCTCGGGCCTGATGTGGGCGATCATGTTCACCTGCTTCATGATCGCGATTACCCGCACCAGCGTGGCTAACACCCTGCTCGTGCTCAGTGTCGCGCCGCTGCTGGCCGCCCTGCTTGGCCGGGTCGTGCTCGGCACGCGCGTCGGCACGATGACCTGGATGGCGATCGTGCTGGCCGGATTCGGCATCTGGTGGATGGTGCGCGACGGCCTGGCTGCCGGGGGCGCGGGCGGCATGCTGATCGCCGCGGCCGTACCGGTGGCGAGCGCGATCAACATCGTCACCCTCAAGCGCCTGCAGGCGAACGTCGACCTTGCGCCCGCAGTGCTGATCGGCGCCGTGCTTTCCTGCCTGGCCACGTTGCCGTTGAGCTGGCCTTTCGCTGCCACCGCCAACGACGTGGCGATCCTCGCGCTGCTAGGCTTCGTGCAGCTCGCGATTCCCTGCTTCCTCATGATCCGCGCGGTGCGTTCGCTCGCGCCCCACGAGGTGGCGCTGATCGCCCTGCTCGAGGTCGTCTTCGGACCGATCTGGGCCTGGCTGGGCGCCGACGAGATCCTGACGATAGCGACGATCCAGGGTGCGATCGTCGTGCTCGCCGCCCTCGTGGGCAACGCGCTGTTCGGGCGCGCGCTGCCGCAGCCAAACCTGCGGGCGGTCTGAATGGTCGACTTGTGAGGGACGCTTTCCACAACGGCGGTACCTGCGCCTGCGCCCGCCGCCCGGGCACGACCGGCCGCTTCGCTGCGGGAGCCCGGCGGGGCGGAGCCCGGCGTGGTGGAGCCCGGCGTAGTGGATCCCGGCGATGAGCAAGCGCCTGCAGGCACTCGAAGGCTTCGATGCGAGCGGCATCCGCGGCGTGCTGACCGACCTGGACGACACGCTGAGCACCGATGGCCGGCTGGATCCGCGCGCCTTTGCCGCGATGGCCGAGCTGCGCGAAGCCGGGTTTCGCGTCGTGCCGGTCACCGGCCGCTCCGCCGGCTGGTGCGACCATTTCGCCCGGATGTGGCCGGTGGACGCGGTGATCGGCGAGACCGGCGCGTTCTACATGCTTTGCGAACGCGGCGCCGTGCGCATTGTCTTCGCGCCCGACGAAGCGGCGCTCGCCGCCACCCATGCCCGGCGCGATGCGATTGCCGCCGAGATCCTCGCGGAAGTCCCCGAAGCGGCGCTCGCCGGCGACCAGCCTTACCGGCTCATCGACCTTGCCATCGATATCGCCGAAGCCGTGCCGCCCTTGCCGCCCGAGCGCATCGCCCGCATCGTGGCGCTGCTGCACGAACGCGGCATGCACGCGCAGCCGAGCTCCATCCATGTCAACGCCTGGTTCGGCGAATTTGACAAGGGCCGTACCGCGCGAAAGCTGCTGGCCGAGCACTTCGGAGACGTCGACGAAGCCGAGCGCGACACCTGGGTGTGCGTGGGCGACGCGCCAAACGATGCGCCGCTATTCGCCGCGTTTCGGCATTCGGTCGGCGTGGCCAACCTGTTGGATCACGTCGAGCGGATGCCGGTGCTGCCGGCGTGGATCACGCGCGAACGCTACGGGCCGGGGTTCGTGGAGCTTGCCGAGCATCTGCTTGCGGCGAGGCGCTGACCTATTTCAGGTCTGGCTCCAGGGATTGACGATCGCTCCCACCGAGGACTCGAAGTCGGAAACATTGCGAGTGACGAGGGTCAATCCATGGACTTCGGCGATCGCCGCAATGAACGCGTCCATTGGCTCGATTGGCCTGCCTACAGCGCTACAACGCGCCACGACCCTGCCCCATGCATCCGCGACTGATTCGTCGACGGACAGGATACGGTCTTGGAAGCGTAGGGTGAGTTCATGGCGCAGCCATTCATCGAGCCGCTTGCGGCGGCTGCCATTCTCCAGACGCTCGATCCCGTGCCGGAGTTCGGCCAGCGTGATGACGCTGATAAACACGCGATCCTCATCCGCCTCCGCCAGCCAGGCCACTACACCCGGATCAGGCTTGGGCCTCACCCATTTTGGAAACGATGTTCGTATCAAGCAGAAAGCTCAAAGGTCGACCTCCCGCAAACCGCCTTTGACCCTGCCGACTGCGACGTCTGATCCGCGCAACGGGGAGGTAGCAAAGAACTCGGCAAGATTGCCGGCGCGCTTCGTCTTGCGCTCCCATTCTTCCGCCGAAACGACGACAACCGCGGTGCGACCCTTGCGCGTGATCGTTTGCGGTGCCCCAGCGCAAGCTCGTTCGATCAATTCGCTGAATTTTGCCTTCGCCTCGGCGACGGTCCAGATGTCCGTGTTCATGGTGTCTGCCTCGCGACGGAGAGTCACGATGGTCGTTATAGTCATATACACAGCTTGCGCGCAAGCACCTTGGCACCAAGGTGACACTGCTCTCAGTCGCGCGTGAGCCCGGTCTGCTCTACTGATCCGCGCCTGGCGTCGGACTTGCCAGCCCCCGGGAAGCCATACGTCCTGCCCCCGCAGCTAGCCTCGATGACCACCAACTACGTCGGACGATTCGCCCCCTCGCCGACGGGACCGCTCCACGCGGGTTCGCTTGCCACTGCGCTCGCGAGCAGGCTGGACGCGCTCGCCCACAGCGGGCCCTGGCTGCTGCGCATCGAAGATCTCGACCCTCCGCGCGAAGAGCCCGGTGCTGCCCGCTCGATCCTCGATACGCTAGCCGGCCTCGGCTTCCAGCCCGATGGTCCTGTCCTGTTCCAGAGCGAGCGCCACGAACTCTACGAGCAGGCCTTCGAGCGCCTGCGGGCCGCCGGACGTGTGTATCCCTGCGCCTGCACCCGCCGGGAGGTGGCCGACTCGCAGAGCCGCGCCGGCCACTCACGAACCCGGCATGGAGAGCTGATCTACCCGGGCACCTGCCAGGGCGGGATGCCCGAGGGGCGAGCGCCCCGCGCCTGGCGGCTGCGGGTGGACAACGAGGTGGTCGCGTGGCGGGATCGCAGCGGCCGTGCGTTCGAAGAGCCGCTGGCCGAACTCGTCGGCGACTTCGTTTTGCGGCGGGCCGACGGACTCTGGGCCTACCAGCTCGCAGTAGTCATCGATGACGGCCGGCAGGGCGTGACCGACGTGGTGCGCGGCGACGACCTGATCGGCTCCACGGCCCGCCAGATCCTGCTGCAGCGCCTGCTCGGAATGCCGACTCCGCGCTACCTGCATATGTCGGTCGTGGCCGGACCCGACGGGGAGAAGTTGTCGAAGCAGAACGGCGCAGAGCCGGTCGGCGCGAGCCGGCCGCTCGAGAGCTTGAACGCTGCGATGGTCCATCTCGGCTTGGCGCCTGTTGCGGCTAGCTCGCTCGAGACGTTTTGGCGGGGCGCCGTGAAGGCTTGGCGGGAGTCGAGGTGGATGGGGTAGCAGGTCGGGAAGGTGCCCAGGGAGAAGCGGGATGGATGCGTCCGGTCGTTGCGCGCAGTTTCCTCGGAAAGACGGCCTGGAGCATCCCTTTTCAGCGGTTGTGCGCTGCACCCCCGGCGAGCCGGAGGCGCGCCGCAGCGCTGCCCCGCGTCGGACGCATGGGCCCGACGAACCTCCAGCGAGAGCGCAGCACATCTCAGTGCTCCGGGGACAAGGCTGCCCAACGCGGGAGACAGTGGTTCCCGCTCCCGGGTCGCCGGCTTCGGTTCCATCCACCGGTTTTTAAGCCTGATAACATTCCCCGATAAATGCCCTCTTCCTCTATAATCAATGACTTACAGAGCCGAGCGAAAACTGTTGAGCGGCACTGTCGCCGTTCAAGCCGGACTGATAAATCTAGTTAGTGCCTGACCGAAAAGTCATGTTTTCAGAAGTTCCAATAGCGCTGACTTATCGGCAATTGTGCTGTCGCGACGCTGAGCTCGAGATTTCTGGCTCAT
>CAJDTU010000007.1_pt1 | contig 71219 bp, 67 predicted proteins | sample 7389901 | NCBI WGS metagenome assembly CAJDTU01 (sample SAMEA7055649, study PRJEB34461) | soil metagenome | biome: terrestrial ecosystem; feature: Peninsula; material: soil | place: Antarctica | collected 2016
TGCCGGCGTGCCCCGGGTGATCGTGATGATGGAACACACGGCCAAGAAAAAGGACGGCACCGAAGAGCACAAGCTGCTCACCGAGTGCACTTTGCCGCTGACCGGCGTGGGCGTGGTCGATACCATCGTCACGGATCTGGGCGTGCTGCAGGTGACCCCGCAGGGGCTCAGGCTCGTGGAATGCGCGCCCGGTGTCACCCCCGAGGAAATCGTCTCGAAGACCGGCTGCAAGCTTGACGTATCCGCGGTCTGATCGGCTTTGGGTCCTAACGTTAAAACCACAGGAGGAGACGCGATGATCCGCAGATCACCGTTGAGATGGCTTTTCACCCCCGCACTCGCCGCCGCCGCCGCGGGGCTCGCACTTCCGCTCGTGTTCCCGGCCTCGAGCCTTGCCCAGGAGAAGATCACCTGGAAAGTGCAGTCGCATTGGCCCAGCGCCAGCAGCTCGTTCAAGGACAGCCTCGGCAGGCTCAAGACCAGGCTGGCCGAATGCACGAAGGGACAACTCGTCCTGGAGCTGCACGAGGCGGGAGCGCTCTTTCCGGCCAAGGAGATCTTCCCTGCCGTGAAGCGCGGCATCATCCAGATGGGCACGATCTCGCCCGGCTATCTGCCCGAAACGGTGTCGACGGCTGGAATCGCCTCGGGCCTGCCCTTCGCTTTTCGCAACGTCTGGGAAACGGCCTACTTTCACAAGCAGCTCGGCTTCGAGCAGATGATTCGCGACGAAGTCGCGGCGCAGGGCGTCTATTACTCGACCGACAAGGTCTACCCGACCGAGCTGGTTTCCAAGACCCCGATCCAGTCGCTCGATGATTTCCGCAAGCTCAAGATCCGGTCGTCCGGGGCGCTGCAGCGCTTCCTGACCGAGGCCGGGGCCGCTGCATCCTACCTGCCAGGCCCCGAGATCTACCCCGCCCTGTCAACCGGGGTCATCAACGCGGTCCACTGGGGAGCGGTGCAGGGCGCCAACAGCATGGGCTTCTACGAAGTGGCGAAGTATACGGTGAAGCCGGCGCTGAACATCGCCGGGACCGACGCCTTCATCATCAATCAGAAGGCGCTCGACAAACTGCCCCCCGACACCAGAAAGTGCGTGATCGACGAGCTCGACGAGCAGTTCTGGATGCGGACCAACGAGTACCTGTACCAGGAACAGGTAACGCTGGCCAAGGTGATGAAGGATAAGGGCGTGAAGATCGACCAGCTCCCGCCCGCGTTGCTGACCCACCTCTCGCAGGTCGCCGTCAAGCAGTGGGACGAGGAAGGCAAGAAGGGGCCAGGCGCGCAGAAGGCGCTCACAGTGCTCAAGGGCTTCCTCGCCGAGCTTGGCTACATCGACTGACATTGCTGCCGGGCGGCTGCGGCTAACGCTGCACCGCTCGTGTCCGCCCTCCGCCGACCAGCGGCGCTTTTTCGTCCAGGGCCCCCGATAATGCGCGCGTTGTTGACAATCATGCGCGGTGTCACGCGATTCAATGACTGGCTGGGCCGCGGCGTGGCCCTGCTCCTGCTCGTGATATTCGCGCTGCTGATCGCCGAAGTCTTTTTTCGGTACGTTTCGGGCGCCCCGAAGGTGTGGACCTCCGAGCTGAGCCAGATGCTGTTCGGCGTCTATACGGTGCTGTCGGGCGGCTACATCATGGCCCATGCCGGCCACGTCAACGTCGACATCCTCTACTCACGCATGCCGACCCGGGCCAGAGCGATCGTCGACATCCTTACCTCCCTGCTCTTCTTCCTTTTCGTCGGCGCGCTGCTCTACTTCGGCAGCTCACTCGCCTACGAATCGATGTCGTTCTGGGAGCGTTCGCAATCGGCCTGGGATCCGCCCCTGTGGCCGATCAAACTGGCCATCCCGGTCGCCGCCGCACTGCTGCTGCTGCAAGGCCTCGTGAAGCTGGCCCAGGACATCCTGATCGCGCTCGGCATTGCTCCACCCGATGGCGTGTCCTGGCATGAGATACCGGGAGACAAGCAATGAGCATCGAATGGCTCACCCTGCTCTTCTTCGGCTCGCTGATTGTCTTCCTGATGCTCGGGCTGCCGCTGGCCTTCGTGCTCGGCGGCGTTTCGGTAGCGTTCCTGTATTTCACCTGGGGGATCGAGTCCTTCTACATGGTGGCTTCGCAAGTGTGGGGCAGCATGAACAGCTTCACGCTGGTCGCGATACCGCTGTTCGTGTACATGGCGATGATCCTCGAGAAGACCGGGGTCGCGCAGGCGCTCTACAAGATGATGCATCTGTGGTGGGGCGGCGTGCGCGGAGGGCTCGCGATCGGCACGGTGGCGATCTGCACGGTCTTTGCGGCGATGGTCGGAATCAGCGGCGCCGCGGTCGTCACCATGGGTACGATCGCCCTGCCGGCGATGCTCGAGCGTAACTACGACAAGCAGATGGCGATCGGCTGCATCAGCGCCGGCGGTGGGCTCGGGATATTGATCCCGCCCAGCGTCCTGATGATCCTGTATTCCCTGATCACCGGTGCATCGGTCGGCAAGATGTTCGCCGCCGGAGTCGTGCCCGGCATCATGCTGGCGCTCATGCTCTGCGCCTACATTTTCATCCGCTGCTGGCTGCAGCCTGAAATGGGGCCGGCCCTGCCCAAGGAGGAGCGCGGCGGCTGGAGTGAAAAATTCGCCGCCTTGCGAGCCGTGTTCCTGCCGATGCTGATCGTGACGATGGTGCTCGGGTCGATCCTCTTCGGCCTGGCCACGCCGACCGAAGCCGCCGCCGTGGGCGTGCTGGGCGCGATGATCTCCGGGGTTGTCCATGGCCGGATGAGCTGGGCGCTGTTGCGCGATGCCGCCATTCGCACCTTCAGCCTCACGGGCATGATCATGTGGATTCTCTTTGCTGCCCATGCCTTTAGCGCGGCTTACCAGGGCATGGGCGCGCAGTCGCTCATCCAGGAGCTTGCGGCGCATATCCCGGGCGGCGCCTGGGGCACCATCATCTTCATCCAGCTCGTGCTGCTCCTGCTCGGAATGGTGCTCGATCCGGTCGGCATCATGCTGATCACGCTGCCGGTATTTTTGCCGATCGTGACCGCGCTGGGTTTCGATCCGATCTGGTTCGGAATCCTGTTCATCATCAATATGGAAATTGGCTACCAGACGCCCCCCTTCGGATTCAATCTGTTCTATCTGAAGGGAATCGTGCCGCCGCACATCACCATGGGCGACATCTACCAGTCGGTGATTCCGTACACCCTGGTCATGTTGCTCGGCATGGTTTTTGTCATGATCTTCCCGGCCCTGGCGACCTGGCTGCCGTCGCTGGTTCTATAGCAGCAACGGTGTCACGATCGCCTGCCGGGTAGCTTCGGGCAGCGGCGCGGACTTGCGCTTCGGATGGTCGACCCAGACGACTTTCGCGCCGCCCTCAGCATAGGTGGTGTCCGGGTCATCGGTGCGCGACAACACGGCCCAGGTCTCGAAGCTGGACCGGCCGATCTCCCCCGAGTACTGCCGGCAGTGTACGGTGCCGGGGTAGCGCAACTCTTGAATGAAGCTGCACTGCGCGTTGACGATCACCGGCCCCTGCTCGGCGGGATCGGGGCTGAAGCCCATCGCATCGAACCAGCTGATCCGCAACTGCTCGAGGTAGCGGAAGTACACGGTGTTATTGACGTGGCCCATGGCGTCCATGTCGCCCCATCGAATCGGGATATCCAGCTCGAACACCAGGATCCGGGCGGCCCCGGTGCGCCGTGCGCCCGAGTCTTGCGATGCTTCCACTTCTCGCGATCTCCCTGAAGGCTGCGCCGGCTTCGTGTCACTCACAGCGCAAAGCCGTCGTCGGCGGCGATGATCGCGCCGTTGATGAAATCGGACTGGTCCGAGGCGAGCAACAGCATCACGCCGTCGAGATGCTCGGGCGTGCCGATGCGGCGCCGCGGCAGCATCCGGATGAGCTTCTGGCCGGCCTCGGTCTGCCAGTGCTGGGCATTGAGCTCGGTCTCGATGTAACCAGGACACACGGCGTTGATGTTGATGTTGTAGCGACCCCATTCGAGTGCCATCGAGCGGGTCATATGGATGACGGCGGCCTTGCTCATGCTGTAGATGCCGATTTGAGCCAGCGCGCGCAAACCCGCCATCGAGGCCACGTTGATGATCCGGGCGTGCCGCTGCGGCTCGTCCCTGGCGCGCGCGATCATTCGTCGCGCCACCGCCTGGGCCACGAAAAAGGCCCCGCGAGTGTTGGTGCTGAACACGAAATCGTAGTCCTGCGGGGTCACATCGACGAGCCGCTGGGTGGTGCTCACCCCCGAGTTATTGACCAGGATGTCGACCGGCCCGCCCATCGTCTCGGCTTGCGCAACGGCAGCCTCGATGCCGCTGTTATCCGTCACATCGAGGGCCACCACGTGCGCCTGTCCGCCGGCGGCCTCGATTTCGGCGCGCAACTCCTTGAGTCGCTCGACACGCCGCGATGCCAGGACGACCTGCGCTCCGTTGTCGGCGAGCAAGCGGGCGAAACGCGCGCCGAGCCCGCTCGATGCGCCGGTGACCAACGCTGTCCTGCCTGTCAGATCGAATGACGTCGCCACTTCGGTTCTCCTTCAGAACTCGTGCTTTGCCGCGATGTTAGACGATGCTCGGCCGCCACGCCGTAGCCGTGCGTCCCCGGGTTTGCGCAAGGACACCCCTTCCGGGACAATCAGTGATGAATCCCGATCCTGCACATACCCCCGGAGAAGCAATGGACGTCCAGCGCGATTCGATGGAATTCGACGTGGTCATCGTCGGCGGCGGCCCCGCGGGCCTGTCTGCTGCCATCCGGCTCAAGCAGCTGGCCGCGGAAAAAGGCACCGAGGTCAACGTCTGCGTAGTCGAGAAAGGCTCGGAGATCGGCGCCCATATCCTGTCCGGTGCGGTAATGGATACGCGCGCCATCGACGAGCTGCTTCCCGACTGGAGGTCGATGGATTCACCGATCAGGACCAAGGTCACGGAAGACCGCTTCCTGTTCCTGTCTGAAAAAAGCGCGCGTCAGGTGCCCGGCTGGATGCTGCCGGCAAACTTCAAGAACCACGGCAACTACGTGGTCAGCCTCGGCAGGGTCGTGCGCTGGCTGGGCGAGCAAGCCGAAGCGCTGGGCGTGGAAATTTATCCGGGTTTCCCGGCGGCCGGGATCCTCTACAACGACGGCGGCTCCGTGAAAGGAGTGGTTACCGGCGATATGGGCATCGGGCGCGACGGCAAGCCGACCGACGCCTTCCAGCCTGGAATGGAACTGCACGCGAAGTACACCTTCTTCGCAGAGGGTTCTCGCGGCAGCCTGGGCAAGCAACTGATCGCCAAGTTCAATCTTGCGGAGCAAAGTGATCCGCAAAGCTATGGAATCGGCATCAAGGAGCTGTGGGAGATCGATCCGGCAAAGTTCAAGGCCGGCCTGGTGGTCCACACGGCGGGCTGGCCCCTGGACAGTAGCACCTACGGCGGCTCCTTTCTCTACCATTTCGGCGACAACCGGGTGGCCATCGGCTTCGTGATCGGTTTGAACTACACCAATCCCTGGCTTTCGCCGTTCAAGGAGTTCCAGCGCTACAAGACTCACCCGGCAATCCGGGGCTTTCTTGAAGGTGGCAAGCGACTCGAGTACGGGGGCCGCTCCCTCACCGCCGGTGGCCTGAGCTCGTTGCCGAAGTTCACGTTTCCGGGCGGGGTGATGGTCGGTTGTGAAGCGGGCTTCATGAACTCATCGCGGATCAAGGGCAGCCACTCCGCGATCAAGACCGGCATGCTGGCCGCCGAAGCAGCATTCGACGCCTTGGCGGCCGGGCGCGAACGCGATGAGCTGACCGCGTATCCAGAGGCGTTTCGAAAGTCCTGGCTATACGAAGAGTTGTATCGCGGGCGAAACTTCAAGCCGTCAATGGGCAAGGGCCTGTGGGTAGGCTCCATGCTCGTCGGCATCGACCAGATGCTGTTCCGGGGCAAGGCGCCGTTGACCATGCATGCGAAAAAGCCGGATCATGACTACCTGAAGCCGGCAGCCGAGTGCCTGCCGATCGACTATCCCAAGCCCGACGGCAAGCTCACCTTCGACCTGCTCTCATCGGTGTTCATCTCGAACACCAATCACGAGGAGAATCAGCCGGTCCACCTGCGCCTGAAGGACCCGTCGATACCGGTGAATGTCAACCTGAAGATCTATGCCGGGCCGGAAACGCGTTACTGCCCTGCCGGAGTCTATGAGTTCGTGAAGAACGACGACGGCACCGAGCGCCTGCAGATCAATGCGCAGAACTGCGTGCATTGCAAGACCTGCGACATCAAGGACCCTTTGCAGAATATCGTCTGGACCGTTCCCGAGGGAGGAGGAGGACCGAACTACTCCGAGATGTAGGTCGGGCGCTCGAAGCGCTCGCCTGCACACGGACGCACGATCGCGCGCCTGCGAAATGGCCGAGCCAGAGGCCTGCGCCGCAGCAGGCCTCTGAGAACCCGCAAGCCCGGTTCAGTGCCTGAGAGCCGTCAATGGCCGAATTGACGCGGGCGCCGCGGGCCGCCGCGCCCGCCGTCGCCGGCGCCGCGGTCGCCACCGCCTCCGGAACCACCGCCTCCGGAACCACCGCCTCCGGAACCACCGCCTCGGTCACCGCCACTGCCATAGCCACCGGTGCCGCGGTCGGGCGCGCCACCGCGGTCGCCCACGCCCCCGCCATAGCCACCGCTACCGCCGCCGCCGCCACCACCGCCGTGGCCTCCGCCGCCGTAACCGCCGCCGCCACTGTGGCCGCCTCCGCCGCCACCGTGACCACCGCCGCCGTGACCACCGCCGCCGCTACCTCCGTAGCCGCCTCCGCCTCCGCCAGGCCTGCGGCCGCCTCCGCCGCTCTGCTCGCGCGCTTCGTTGACGACCAGGCTGCGGCCTTCGATGGAGTGCCCGTTCAGCGCCTGGATTGCGGCCTCTGCGGCCTCGGGCGAGGCCATCGTGACAAAGCCGAATCCGCGCGAGCGGCCGGTTTCGCGGTCGGTGACGATGCGCGCGTCGCTGACTTCGCCATGGCTGCCAAACAATTCCGAAAGTTGCGCGTCGGTCGCGCGCCAGGGCAAATTGCCGACGTAGATCTTGGTTCCCATTGAGCGTGAAATCCTCGAGCCGTTTCGAACGTTGCACTTTGAGGAGCGCCGGGAACAGGAGGCCGGGAACATATCTCCAGGATGCAACTCCAGGATCGAACTGCAACCCCGATCCATGAGGTGACTTTGCCACAAATGCCCGGCAATGCACAGTGTTTCGAGATGCCGCCGCGACAAAAACGAGAGGGCTTGAAAAAGATCGAATACTGTATGAAAATACAGCTTCGAAAGCCACAGGAGTCCGAAACGATGCGCGAGCTGACCGCCCGGCAGCAGGAAGTTCTCGCCCTCATCCGGCAGCACATTGCCAACACCGGCTTTCCTCCCACCCGGGCCGAAATTGCCGGGCAACTCGGCTTTCGTTCGGCGAACGCGGCCGAGGAACACCTGAAGGCGCTCGCCCGCAAGGGCGTCATAGAACTGACCTCGGGCACTTCGCGCGGCATCCGCCTGCGGCTGATGCCCGATGCTCTCAACGATGAACCCCAGGCCGTGCGCATCGCGTTCAGCCTGCCGCTGATCGGCCGGGTAGCCGCCGGCAGCCCCATCCTCGCCCAGGAGCATATCGAAGCCAACTACGCACTCGATCCGGAACTGTTCGAGGAACGGCCCGATTACCTGCTGAAGGTACGCGGCATGAGCATGCGCGATGCCGGAATCCTCGACGGTGACCTGCTCGCCGTGCGGCGCGCCGCCGAAGCCCGGAACGGGCAGATCGTGGTGGCTCGGGTGGGCGACGAAGTCACCGTCAAGCGCTGGCAGCACCGGGGCCACATCGTAGAATTGCTGCCCGAGAATCCCGATTACGCGCCCATCATCATCGATACCCGCCACGACGACCTGGTACTCGAAGGCATCGGTGTCGGGCTCGTGCGGGCCGGCAAGGCGCTCTGAGCCATGGCCGCCGAATTTCGAGTTGCACCGGCAAGCTGGCGAATGCCCGCCGCTCCCCCGGCCCCCGCCGCCCCCGGCGGGCAAGCCGGGCATTCCACCTGGCCCGCACGCGCTGCGCTTGTAACGCTGAGCAGTGGATTTCCAGGACTCGACGCGCAGCTTCCAGGTATCGGCTGGCCGACCGGCATGCTTAGCGAAGTGATCGCGCGCGAGCCGGGCTTTACCGAGTTGAAGCTGCTCGTGCCGCTGCTGCGCGCCCTCACCGGCGGGCACCGGCGGGTCATCCTGCTTGCGCCGCCCGATACCGTGACCGCAGCGGCGCTGACCGCTTTCGGCATCGCCGCCCAGTCGCTGCTGATCGTCCGCGCCCGCAATGCGGCCGATCGCCTCTGGGCAGTCGAGCAAGCGCTCCGAGGCGAGCGCTTCGGCGCGCTTCTCGCCTGGCTGCCACAGGATCGGTGCCGCCCCGTGTATCTGCGTCGGATGCAGGCGGCTGCGCGTGGCGCTCGCGGGCCGGTCTTTCTCTTTCGTGAACTGCCGGCGCAATTCCAGCCCTCGCCTGCGCCTCTGCGCCTGCTCGTGCTGCCGCGCCATCACGAGCAGTTGTCGGTGCAGGTGCTCAAGCGCGGCGGGCCGGTACTGATCCCGCCGGTGATGCTCGATCTTCCCAAACCGGCAATGTCGATCCGCCTGCGCACGCAGACTTCGCGCGGTGGCGCACAAGGCCGGTTGCCCGGAATCGTTCAGGAGTTGTCCGGCGCGATCCGGTCGACCGCGTCCGTAATCACGCAATCCAGACCGCCGGCACGCAACAGCGCCGCCCGCTCGGGCTCGTTGATGGTGTAGCTCACTACGCGCAGCCCGGCGGCATGCGCGCTGGCGATCCGGTCTGCATCCAGCGCCCGGTGGCTCGCGTCGATCGCCACGCAGCCGAGCGCCCGGCAGCGCTCGAGCCAGTCCTCGGGCAGTTGGCCCACCAGCAGTGCTCTGGGCAAGGAGGGCACTGCATGGCGCGCGGAGTTGAGCGCGAGCTCCGAGAACGACGACAGAATGGGCGGCAGTTCCGCATCCTGCCACAGCGCCAGCGCCTCGACTGCCACCGCTGCCCCGGTTTCGGCTTCGCGACCCGGGCATGGTTTGATCTCGATGTTGGCGAGGCAGTCGTTCGCGCGAACCCAGCGGGCAATGCGGGCCAGGGTAGGTATCGGTTCGCCTGCGAAAGGCGCCGAATGCCAACTGCCCGCGTCGAGTCGAGCGAGTTCCCCCCAGTTCATCCCTGCCACCCGCCCCCGGCCGTCGGTCGTGCGATCGACTACCGTATCGTGCATCAGCACCAGCACGCCATCGCCCGACAGCTTCACGTCGAACTCGAACATCCGGTAACCGAATTCAAAGCCCCTGCGCAGGGCAGCCAGTGTGTTCTCGGGCGCTTGCGCCCCGGCTCCGCGGTGGGCAGCGAATCCCGGGTACGGCCAGTTCATGAAATCGACGGCAAGCATCTCTGGATCTCCCATGATGTGCGCCAGATGTTAGCAAGCCGTTGACCGGATCGGCCGGCGCGCGGTTCGGGAGGCGCTGTCCGCTGAACGGCATGCGTACCCGTTCCAGCGGCCCGTATCGTGACGCGCAATCGAGGCACAATCGCTACTTCTGAAAGCACCGGTCACCCAGTGAACAGCGCCGCTCCTGCCCATCGCACGCCCCTCGATCTGCCTCGCCTCGTCACGCTGCTGCGGCAGTTGATTCTTCGGCTGGGCGTGAAGAATTCGGTGATCGCCGTAACGATTCCAACGATCGCGATATCCGCCGGCCTCACCGCGCTATTGCAACTGCTGCTCGGTTCGCCGATCTCCGCAAGCAGCCTGCTGATCGCAATAGTCGTACCGGCAAGCGTGGCTCCGCCGGTCACCTGGATGTTGATCGACCTCATCGTGCTGCTTGACAGGAGCGAGCGCATTCACCGCTATCTGGCCACCCACGATCCCCTCACCGACCTGTACAACCGGCGGGAATTCTTTAAGCGAGCCGTGCAAGTCCACGAGCGCTCGCGACGCGGCGGGCTGGGCGGCTCGCTGATGATGGTCAATGTCGACCATCTGAAGCCGATCAATGACGAATGGGGACACCAGGCGGGCGACCGGGCACTGCGTCATGTTGCCGATCTGTGCCGGGCGGAGACGCGCGCCGGCGACGTGCTGGCTCGCTACGGCGGGGGCGAGATCGCGATCCTGATTTCGGGGATTGCGCCTCCGGTCGCCCAGGCGCTCGCAGCACGACTGCGCGAACGTATCATGGGCACGCCGCTGTCGCTAGGCAACGGTCGCCGCCTCACGCTCACCGTCAATATCGGCGTCGCGCCGCTGGACCCTGCCAACGAGACACTCGAGCGCACGCTCGCGCGTGCCGATCAGGCATTGCGCGACGATCAGCACGCCCATCGCGACTGGATCGGCATGAGCCCGACCGGCGCCTCCCTGCGCAGCGCCTGAACCCCGAGCCCCGAGCCCTGCCCCCTCGGCAACTGAGCACCCGAGCACTTCTTTCGCGTTCTCTGTAATTTGCGGCGGGGACCAGGAGACTCACCGCAAGTGAGCCGCCAAGCGCTCATGGATCCACTCGCAAAGGAGCCGAGGTCATGAACGAGGAATGCAAGGAGGATATCGGGGAGCAGGCGCAGCGCGTCGAGCAGGATGCCGGGCGCCGACGATTCATCCAGACGGCGAGCGCGGCCGGAATCGCGGCCGGCATCGGCCCCTACATCATCACCCGGCCGGCGCGCGCCGCGAGCAAGACCCTGAAGATCCTTCAATGGGCGCATTTCGTTCCAGCCTACGACAAATGGTTCGACAACGAGTACACCAAGCAATGGGGTGAAAAGAACGACACCGAGGTGACGGTCGATCACGTCGGGATCCCGGCGATCAACTCACGCGCTGCCGCCGAGGTCTCAGCGCAGAAAGGTCACGATCTCTTCATGTTCCTATGGCCGGCGCCGACCTATGAAGATCAGGTCATCGATCACAAGGACATCTACCAGGAGTGCGAGCGCAAGCACGGCAAGCCGATCGAGCTGGGTGTGAAAAGCACCTACAACCCGAAGACCAAGAAGTACTTCGGCTTCTCGGACAGCTTCGTGCCCGATCCGGTCAATTACCGCATCGACCTGTGGTCCGAAGCTGGTATGCCGAATGGTCCGACAAGCTGGGAAGACGTATTGCACGTCGGCAAGAAGATCAAGGACAAGAGCTCGATTCCGGTCGGCATCGGGCAATCCGCCGAACTCGACACGGCCATGGCCATGCGCACCGTGCTCTACGCCTTCGGCGGCTCCGTGCAAGACGAGCACGGTGCGATCGTCCTTGACTCCCGACATACGCTGGAGGCGGTGAAGTTCGTCCAGGAGCTTTACAAGACCGCCATGACACCGGAGGTGATGGCCTGGGACGCCTCCTCGAACAATCGCGCCCTGCTCGCGGGAAAGATTTCCCTGTGCCTGAATGCGATCTCCACCACGCGGGTCGCCGAGACGGAGAACTTGCCGATCGCCGAGCAGCTCGGACTCACCAAGGCGCTGAAAGGTTCGGTGCGCGCCATCGGGCTCGAGCACGTGATGGACTGCTATGTAATCTGGAAATTCGCCGAGAACAAGGACGGCGCACAGAAGTTCCTGATCGATTACATCGACAACTTCCTGGAAGGCTTCAAGGCGAGCGAGTATTACAATTTTCCGTGCTTCTCGAGCACCGTGCCGGATCTCGAGAAGATGCTTGCCGATGATCCGCACAAGCCCCTTGGCAAATACAAGCTGCTCGCCGACGCGACAAAATGGGCCACCAACGTGGGCTATCCCGGATACGCGAACGCGGCGATCGACGAGATCTTCAACACCTGGGTCCTGAACACGATGTTCGCCAAGGCATCGGCGGGGGCCATGTCGCCGCAAGCCGCGATCAAGGAAGCCGATAAGAAGTGCCGGGCAATTTTCGCCAAGTGGCAAGAAAAGAATCTGGTTTGAGCATTCAAACCAGATGGCAACCGTCGAAGCGCGTGCGCTGACCAAACACTTCGGCGGTGGAAACGCCGTCGATGGCATCGATCTGATGGTGCGGGAAGGCGAGTTCCTGGTGTTGCTCGGGCCCTCAGGCTGCGGCAAGACGACACTTTTGCGCATGCTTGCCGGATTGGAGGTGCCAAGCTCGGGCGACGTCCTGATCGGCGGTCGGGTGGTCACCCGTTTGCCGCCGCGAACTCGCAACATCGCGATGGTGTTCCAGAGCTATGCGCTCTACCCGCATTTGTCGGTGTATCGGAACATTGCCTTTCCCTTGCAGGCGGTGCATATGCACAAACAGGAGGTGAAAAGCAAGGTCGGCGAGGCGGCATCGATGTTCGGCATCGAGCGCCTGCTCGAGCGCAAGCCTCGCCAGCTTTCCGGCGGGGAGCGCCAGCGGGTTGCGCTGGCGCGCGCGGTAGTGCGCAACCCGGTGGTCTTCCTGCTCGACGAGCCGCTGTCCAACCTCGACGCGAAACTGCGCACCTCGGCCCGCGACGAACTCCAGCAGTTCCAGCGAAGGCTCGCTACCACGACCGTCTATGTCACTCACGACCAGGTTGAAGCGATGGGGCTCGGCGACCGGATTGCCGTGCTCGACAAGGGCCGCGTTCATCAACTCGGCACGCCGCTGGATGTCTATCACGATCCGGCGGACACTTTCGTGGCGACTTTTCTCGGCAGCCCGCCGATGAACCTCGTCGAGTCGCCCGATATCCTGTTCGGCTTCCGTCCGGAGCACTTTCTGCCACGCAGTGTCTTTGCAGCGAACGAAGACATCGCGCCCTTCGCGTTCACCGTCACCCGTATCGAGTATCTCGGGGCCGATCGCCTTGTCTATGGCACGCTGGAGTCGCCGAACCCGGCTGCGAAGGTGATTTCGCGCCTGCCCTCGACCATCCGGGTGCCGATCGAGATCGGCACCCGCTATGAATTCGCCACACACTCGCGCGACCTGAAGTATTTCGATCTCGAGACCGGCCTTAAGCGCGCCGGAGCGCGCGCATGACCGCGGTGTCGGCCCCGCCGCATGCAGCCACCGAACCCCGCCGGCGCTGGGTCGACGATGAGTCATGGCTGGGCCGCGTGCTGCTCGCGCCAGCCTTGATCTACATCATCGCACTGGTCGGCTTTCCCTTCGTGCTGGCCATCGTCTATAGCCTGAGCGATGCCACGGTGGGCAGCACCTCACTGAATTTCGTTGGCCTGCGCAATTTCGAGCGCATCGTCGAAGACCCGACATTCTGGCGCTCGCTGCAGAACGCCGTGGTCTTCACGCTCGTTTCACAGGTACTGGTCGTCGTGCTCGGCACGATCCTCGGGGAAGCGCTCAACAAGAACTTTCGCGGCAAATGGATTCTGCGCCTGCTGATCCTGCTTCCGTGGGTGGCTCCCATCTCGCTCGGCAGCATCGGCTGGCTGTGGATCTTCGATCCGATCTACAGCATCATCAACTGGAGCGCGCGCGCGCTGCACATCTTCGGCCCCGATACCTGGCCGATCTGGCTTGGCCAGCCGCACCTTGCCATGGCGTCGATCATCCTGGTTGATGTATGGCGCCTGCTTCCGCTGGCCACCGTCATCATCCTGGCGGGCCTGTCGGCGATCCCGCAGGACATTCACGATGCAGCACAGATCGACGGCGCCGGATTCTTTCGGCACCTGTTCGTGATCAAGGTCCCGCTGGTGATGCCGATCATGCTGGTCGCGCTGCTTTTCGGCATCGTTTTCACGTTCACCGATCTGATCGTGATTTTCGTGCTGACCCGAGGCGGGCCCTTCGACAGCACGCAGGTGATCGCAAGCTACGCGTTCTTTACCGGGGTCGAGGGTGGCGACCTGGCAGCGGGCGCAGCCATTTCATTGTTCCTCTTCCCGGTGCTGGTGGCAGTCGCGATCGTCTTCCTGACCATCGCCAGACGCGCAGAGGTGGACTGAAATGATCGACGGCGGCTTTGTGCTCAGGCGCGGGCTCGCACGCGGCGGCCACGTGCTGGTCCTGGCTACCTTCGTGGCGTTCCTGGCCTTTCCGTTCTACTGGATGGTGTTGACCACTTTCAAGCAGACCAAGGACCTGATCGATACCGAGCACAACCCTTTCATCTTCAACCTGCCCCCGACCATGGAGAATCTGCGTATTCTCTTCTACGACACCTTGTTCGGGCAGTGGCTCATCAACACGCTGGCGGTCGGCGTTGCCGTGACCGCGATCACGCTGCTTCTTGCCGTTCCGGCAGGCTACGCGCTCGCCCGCCTGTCCGGGCGCTGGGGCCAGAGCCTGGCGATCGGCATCTTCCTGACCTATCTGATCCCGCCGACGATCCTGTTCATCCCCTTTTCGCGCATCATCGGCGACCTGGGTCTGCAGGATTCGCTGTGGTCGCTCGTGCTGGTCTACCCCAGTTTTACGGTGCCGTTCTGTACCTGGCTGATGATGGGGTTCTTCAAGTCGATTCCACGCGATATCGAAGAGGCCGCGATGATCGACGGGCTGTCGCGCTTCGGCGCCTTCGCCAAGGTGGTCGTGCCGGTATCGACGGCAGGAATATTCACTGTAGTGATCTTTACGCTCACGCTCGTGATGCAGGAGTTCGTCTACGCGCTCACCTTCATCACCACCTCTTCCCATTACACGGTCAGCGTGGGCGTGCCGACTTTCCTCGTGCGTGGCGACGTCTACTTCTGGGGATCGCTGATGGGCGCCTGCCTGATCGTGAGCATCCCGGTGGCGATCCTCTACAACTTCTTCGTTGACCGCTTTGTCGCAGGATTCACGGTCGGCGCGGTGAAGTAAGCTCCAGGGGCTGGAAGCCGATGAACAACACCGTAGCGGTGATCGGCGGGGGCATCGTGGGCGTTGCCTGCGCCCTGGAATTGCAACGCCGCGGCGCCCGGGTAGTCCTCATCGATCGCAGCGAACCGGGACGGGAAACGTCCTACGGCAACGCTGGGGTCATGGCGCGCAGCTCGCTCATGCCGTTCAACAACCCGAGCCTGTGGCGCGCGCTGCCCAGGCTGATACAAAATCGAAGCGCCCAATTTCGATACGACCCACTGTTCCTGGCGCGTAACGCCGGATGGGCGATCGCGTTTCTCGCGCGGGCGCGCCGCTCGGTGTTCGAGGAAACCGCCACCGCGCTGGACGCCTTGATTCGCCTGTCGGGGCGCGAGCATCGGCGGCTGCTGGCGGAGGCCGGCGCCTTGCACCGCCTGCGCGAGAACGGGTGGATCTTCGCCTGGCGCAGTGCGTCAGGCTATGACGGCAACCGCCTGTCACGCGAGAGTTTCGGACGGTTCGACGTGGCAACCGAGACGCTCGATGCGCGCGCCCTGTCGGATCTGGAGCCGGACCTGGCACCGATCTTCAGCAGAGCGCTTTGGATCAAGGACGCGATGTCGGTAGACAACCCGGGGCGCGTCGTGAAGGCGTATGCCGAGTTGCTTGCAGCGCGGGGCGGCACCGTGCAGCGCAAGGAAATCACCGGAATCGATCGCGATGCAGGCGGCGGCTGGCGGCTTCATGCCCTTGCCGGCGAAACGCTCACCGCGCAGCGGGTCGTGATCGCGCTCGGGCCGTGGGCCAAGCGCTTTCTCGCCCCACTGGGCATCACGGTACCCATGGCCTTCGAGCGCGGCTACCATAGGCACTATGAAGCGCGCGGCGCGGCGCGGCTGCGGCGCCCGGTATACGACACGGACGGTGCGTATGTCCTGTCCCCGATGGAGCAGGGCCTTCGACTCACTACAGGTGTTGAGTTGACCGGTCAGGACGCACCGAGGAACCTGACGCAACTCGCGCTGGCCGAGAAGGCCGCACGCGAAGCATTCCCGCTTGGCAAGCCGCTCGAGAGCGCTGCCTGGCTCGGTTCCCGGCCCACCCTGCCCGACAGCCGACCGATCATCGGTGAGGCGCCCCGCCATCGGGGATTATGGTTGGCGTTCGGCCATCAGCACATCGGCTTGAGCACCGCTCCTGGCACCGCGGCCGTGCTCGGTGCGCTGATGTTCGGCGACGCGCCGCCGATCGATCCGGCGCCATTTCGGCCGGAACGGTTCCTGTAGCAGTTCAGAAGCTGATTTCCGGTGGAACTTCCGAAGGCTTCACGCCTGAGAGTTTCTCCAGGTTGCCAAGCACCACAGGCTTGACCTTGCCCGCCGCTCGGGTTTCCGCAATCCACTTGTTCACGTAGTTCGCCCAGGTGTGATCCGCCTCCTTGCGAAAGCCGAGGTTCGTCGTGGTCGATTCGATCGGGGTCGGCAGGATGAGATGCCCGATGCCCGGGTTCTTTGCCCGCAAAGTCAGTGACAACACGATCGCCAGCACCTGAGCGTCGGCCCGGCCGGTCTGCACCGCAAGCGTCGCGTCGCCTGCCTTCTCGAGGCGAAGCACGGTTGCATTCGGGCACAGGCGGGTTACGACCTGGTCGTGCGAGGACCCCATATCCACGGCAAGCCTGACCGCCGGGTTGTTCAGTTCTTCCCAGGTCCCGGGATTGAAGCCCTTGCGCGCAATCAGAGAAAAGGCGTTATTGAACAACGGATCGGAAAAATCGACCACCACGGCGCGAGCCGGTGTTGGGTTCAGGCCGAAAAACACGTCGATCTTGTTGGACTGCAAATCCAGTACCGCATTGCCCCAGGTCGTTTCGTTCAGGTCGAGCTTGGCATCCAGGGTAGCGGCCAGGCTCTTCGCGAAGTCGATCATGAAACCTTGCCACTCGCCGGATACGATGTCCTTGTGGTAGTAAGGAGCGGCGCCCGCCACCGTGCCAGTGCGCAAGGTTCTGGTGCGCTGAATGCGCGCCCAGGCTGATTCGGAAGCCGCGTTCTGGGCGAATGCCTTCGGAGCGAGAGCGGTGGCGACAGCGGCGGCCGTGGCACTGGCCACGAAATGGCGGCGATGCATCATATTGGTCTTTTCTCCTGGCTCTTTATTGGAAAGCTGCGAGAGAGTTTACAAGGTGAGGCCGCCGTCGACCACGATGATCTGCCCGGTGATGAACTGCGCCTCCGGGCTGAGCAGAAACGCAATCGGCGCGGCAATATCATCCGGGCTCGCCAGCCTGCCTGCCGGCACGCGGCTCAGCGCGTCGTGCCACTGCTCAGCTGTCAAGGCTCCTGCCTTGCCCTCGTCCTTGCGCACGTAGCCCGGCGCGACCCCATTTACGGTGGTGCCGTGGGCCGCAACCTCGGCCGCGGCGGCCTTCACCAGGGCCTCAACGCCCGCCTTGGCCGCTGCCGTAGCGGGAAATGCAGACGCACCGAGCGTGAACCGATGTGCCACGAAAGAACTCACGGCAACGAAGCGTCCGCTATCGGCCTGCGACAGCAACGGGAGGCTCGCGCGCAGTAGCCGTGCAAGCGCGACAACCATGATGTCGAGCGATCTCGCCAGGCTCGAATCGGTCAACTCCGCAAGCCGGGTGCGATCGGCAAAGCCAGCGCTGGCTACGACACCGAACAGTCCGCCCCGCGCTTTCGCCGCCCCCAGCAAGGCTTGCACCGTTTCTGGCTTTGCCAGATCCCCCAGCACGACCGTACTGGATACCGCGCGGCAGTCCTGCGCCACGGCCTCGGCAGCCTCGCGGTTGCGGCCGGTATGAATGACGAGGTCGATGCCCTGCGCGGCCAAGCGACGGCAGGTTGCGGCGCCGATACCCGAACCCGCTCCGGTGACGATCACGGTTTTTTTCATCGCATTGACTTCAGCGCTAGTTTTCGTACGATGCGGCGGCCGATTCAAGGGCTCTGCTCACCGGTGAGCCGCCGCCACGTTGTTGAAACGACCGAGAAACGCCCGCGTCGCTTCGTGCTGAGGATGGTCGATCACGATCTCCGGCGGCCCGCACTCCGCAACCACGCCATCACGCATGAAAATGACCTGGTCCGCCACGTCGCGCGCGAAGGCGATCTCGTGCGTCACGATGATCATCGTCATGCCTTCACCCGCGAGCGACTTGATCACCAGGAGCACTTCGGCGACCAGTTCCGGGTCGAGCGCCGAGGTTGCCTCGTCGAAAAGCATTACGCTCGGCTGCATGGCGAGGGCTCTCGCAATTGCAACGCGCTGCTTCTGCCCACCGGACAGCTTGTCGGGATACATGTCGGCATGGTCGAGCAATCCGACCTTCTCGAGCAACGCGTGAGCGCTGGCCTGCGCTTCGCGCTTCGGTTTGCGCAGCACCGTGACAGGTCCTTCCATTACGTTCTGCAGCACTGTCATGTGCGGGAACAGATTGAAGTGCTGGAAAACCATACCGGTGGCGGCCCTGAACCGCGAAAGCGCGCGGTCATTCGGAAGCCGGGTATTCTTTCCGCTGAAGGAGAGTGTCTGGTCACCAACGCTGATGTCACCGCCCTCGGGAATAGTAAGAAGGTTGATGCAGCGAAGAAGGGTGGATTTGCCGGACCCTGAGGGGCCGATCAGTGCCACCACCTTGCCACGCTCGACGGTGAGCGAGATCTCCTTGAGGACTACCCGGTCGCCGAAAGACTTTCTCAAGCGCCTGATTTCGATCAGTTGCTTCGCCATTCCTAAATCTCGGTCTGCTTCGGGTTCCCGTATTCCATGCGCTTTGCCCAGATCGTTATCGGCAGAAGAATGGCGAAGTAAGCCACGGCAACAAAGGTGTAGACCTCCAGCGGGCGATAAGTGTCATGGGCGATCACCTGCCCCTGGTACAGAAGATCGGGCACCGCGAGTACGGACAGCAGCGAGGTGTTCTTCAACTGCATGATGGACTGGCTGACCAGCGGTGGAACCATCCGCTTGAGCGCTTGTGGAAGCACGACCCGTTTCATCACCTGATAGCGGGTCATGCCCAGTGCCCTGCCCGCTTCGGACTGTCCTGCCTCGGTCGAGATAATTCCGCCACGGATGATTTCGGAATAGAACGCCCCGCCATACAGGCTCAGGCAGAGGGTTGCAGCGACAGGCGCAGACATCTCGATGCCGGTGAGCACCGGCAGCGCGTAGTAGAACCACACCAGTTGCACGAGGACCGGGGTGCACCGGAAAATCTCTACATACGCGCGCATCGGCGCCGTTATGAAACGGTTGCTGGAGAGCCGGCCCAGGCCCGTCACCACGCCGAAAAGCAATCCCAGGAAAATGCAGGCGACTGTGAACAACAGCGTGTACCCGATACCGCTCGCCAGCAGCGTGCGGTACTTCCAGAGCATGGCGAAATCCCATTCATACATCGGCGGCTCTCCGTAGTCGGCGGGCCGCGTCAGCGCCCGCGTCCTCAGCCGGCACGCGCCTCCTCGGGTGCTCGCGCGGCCTCGGCGGCGGCCACGTCGGTGACCGCGAGGGCGGTCATGTTGACCACGCGGCGCATGGTCGACGATGGAGTCAGGATGTGTGCAGGCCGGGCGGCGCCGAGCAGGATCGGCCCGACCGTGACGCCCTGCCCGCCCGTGACCTTCAGCACGTTGAACAGGATGTTCGCCGAATCGATATTCGGCAGCATCAGCACGTTGGCGGTGCCGGTGAGAGTCGAATCCATCAGGAACCGGCCGCGGATTTCCTCGGACAGCGCCGCATCGCCATGCATTTCACCGTCGGCTTCGATATCGGGTGCGAGCGCACGGAAAAGCTCGCGCGCTTCGCGCATCTTGCGCGCCGAGGGCCGGCGGCTCGAACCGAACATCGAGTGCGACAGGAACGCGACCTTCGGTGGCAGGCCGAATCGGCGCACCTCTTCGGCAGCCATTACGGCGATTCCGGCCAGTTGTGCAGCGCTCGGATCGTCGTTGACGAATGCGTCAGCAATGAACAAGGTGTGCTTGGGCAGCATGAGCGCATTCAAGGCCGCCATGCATGGTGCGCCAGGGCGCTGGCCGACGATCGCCCCGATGTGCTCCAGATGCGCATCGTAGCGGCCCACCAGTCCGCAGAGCAGCGCGTCGGCATCGCCCAGCCGCAGCATCAGTGCGCCGATCGCGGTGGTCGATCGACGCACGATCGCCTTGGCCATGTCTGTAGTAACGCCCTCGCGCGCCATCAGGCGGTGGTAGGTTTCCCAGTACTGACGAAAGCGCGGGTCGTCGTCGGGGTCCACCACCTCATAGTCCTGGCCCGCCTTCAGGCGCAAGCCCGCACGCTCGATTCGTTGTGAGATCACCGCCGGACGGCCGATCAGGATCGGCTGCGCCATGCCGTCATCGACCACCACCTGCACCGCGCGAAGCACACGCTCGTCTTCACCCTCGGCGTACGCCACGCGCTTCGGCGCAGCCCTCGCCGCCGCAAACACCGGCCGCATGAACAGCCCGGTGTGCGTAACGAACCGGCTCAGCGACACCCGGTAGGCATCCAGGTCGACGATCGGACGCGTGGCAACACCGGACTCGGCCGCCGCGCGGGCGACCGCAGGCGCAATACGCATGATCAGCCGGGAATCGAACGGTTTCGGAATGATGTAATCGGGTCCGAAGACCAGTTCCTGGCCTTCGTAGGCGTGCGCGACCTCGTCGCTGGTCTCGGCCTTCGCCAGTGCGGCAATCTCGCGCACGCAGGCGATCTTCATCTCTTCGTTGATCGTGGTGGCGCCGCAATCGAGCGCGCCCCGAAAGATGTACGGAAAGCACAGGACGTTGTTGACCTGGTTCGGATAGTCGGATCGACCGGTGGCAATCACGCAGTCCGGACGAACCGATTTTGCGAGCTCGGGCCGGATCTCCGGCTCCGGGTTGGCCAGTGCCAGGAGAATCGGCTGCCTGGCCATCGTGTCGACCATCGCCGCGCTGACCACTCCCGGCGAGGAGCAACCGAGCAGCACGTCGGCACCGCGCAGCGCATCGGCCAGCGTGCGCGCATCGGTGTCGCGGCACCAGGGGCGTTTCGATACATCGACCGATTCAAGGCGCCCGCTATGCAGCACGCCCTTGGAATCGACGACCAGGATGTGTTCGCGCTGCACGCCGAGTGCAACCATCATCTCGAGGCAGGCAATCGCAGCCGCGCCGGCGCCCGAGGCGACCAGCTGGATCTCGCCGATGGGCTTGCCGACCACCTCGAGGCCGTTGAGCAATGCCGCTCCCGAGATGATCGCGGTGCCGTGCTGATCATCGTGGAAAACGGGGATGCTCATCCGCTTGCGAAGTTTGCGCTCGATGATGAAGCACTCCGGCGCCTTGATGTCTTCCAGGTTGATGCCGCCCAGCGTAGGCTCGAGCGCGGCAATGATCTCGACCAGACGATCCGGATCGTGTTCGGCCAATTCGATATCGAAGACGTCGATCCCCGCGAATTTCTTGAACAGGCAGCCCTTGCCTTCCATGACGGGCTTGCCGGCAAGCGGGCCGATGTTGCCCAGGCCCAGCACGGCGGTACCGTTGGTGATGACGCCAACCAGGTTGGCCCGCGATGTGTACTCGGCGGCCAGCGACGGATCCTGCTGGATCGCCAGGCAGGCGTAGGCGACTCCGGGGGAATAAGCAAGCGACAGGTCGCGCTGATTGGCCAGCGCCTTGGTAGGTGTTACCGAGATCTTGCCGCGCGTGGGCGTCTGGTGGTATTCGAGTGCTGCGTCGCGCAGTTCAGCTTCGGCCGCTGACAGCTTCTGGCCCGATTCGTACATGATCGTCTCCTGGTGGCCCCCGGAGCCGCCGGTCGATATCGAATCGCCAGGTTTGCCCGGTCAAGTCGATTGTAACGAACGCAAGTGCATTCAGGGTGAGGTTGCGAGCCCGCGCGCCAGATCTTCTCGAATGTCGGCCGGATCCTCGAGCCCGACCGCCACGCGCAGCATTCCTTCGCCAATGCCCACTTCGAGCCGCGCCGTGGCGGACATTCGTGCGTGGGTCGTGCTGGCCGGGTGCGTGATCGTCGACCTCACGTCACCGAGATTGGCGGTGATCGACAGCAGGCGGCAGGCGTCGACGACCCGCCAGGCGTGGGCCCGCAGCTCGACATCGTCGGACCCCGTCACTTCGAATGCAAGGACCGCGCCGCCGCCGCTTTGTTGCGCGCGCGCCAGCGAGTACTGGGGGTGCGATTCCAGCCACGGATAGCGCACCCGCTCCACACTGGGCTGCGCTTCGAGCCAGCGCGCTACCGCCAGCGCGTTCTCGCAGTGGCGCGCCATCCGGATGGACAGCGTTTCGAGGCCCTTGGCGAGCAGCCAGGCGTTGAACGCGGACAGCGTGGGGCCGCAATAGCGCAACACCGGCTGCAGGGTTTCGTCCATGTACTTGTGGCTGCCGAGCACGGCACCGCCGATCACGCGCCCCTGGCCATCGAGATACTTGGTCGCCGAGTGCACGATGATGTCGGCGCCGAGTTCGAGCGGGCGCTGCAGCGCCGGCGTGCAGAAGCAGTTGTCGACAACGAGCGGGATGCCGTAGCGCCTCGCAATCGCAGCCACCTGGCGAACATCGCCGACTTCGGTCGTCGGATTCGACGGAGTCTCGAGAAACAGCATGCGGGTGGCCGGCCGGATCGCCGCAGCCCAGGCGTCGGGGTCCGACAGGGGTACATAGCTCGTCTCCACGCCGTAGCGCGCGAACAGCGCGAAAAGCGAAAGCGTCGTGCCGAACACGCCCTTCGCGCAAACCACGTGATCGCCGGTCTTCGTGAGGCTCATCAGCACCGACATGATCGCCGACATGCCCGAGGCGGTAGCCCGGCAATCGTCGGCGCCCTCGAGTGCGGCGAGCCGGTTCTCGAAGAGCCGCACCGTGGGGTTGCCGAAGCGCGAGTAGGTGTAGCCGGGCGCTGTGCCGGCAAACTTGGCAGCGGCATGTTCGGCGCTGTCATGCACGAAGCTCGAGGTGAGGAAAATCGCCTCGCTGTGCTCGCCGAACTGGCTGCGCTCGGTGCCCGCACGGACGGCGAGCGTGTCGAAGCGATAGTCGGGAAAGGAATCGTCGTCCATGTCACTCGTCTCGTACCGGGAACTGCAGGTTCATCTGGTTGCGCGGCAGATCCTCCTCGACCGTCTCGGGATCGGCGAGCCGGGCCAGTTCGATCCGGTCGAGGTATTCGGGCGTGATGTCGCCGGTCACGTAGACCCCGTCGAAGCACGACGCCTCGAAGTTGGCCAGTCTCGGGTTGATGTCACGCACCGACTGGTTGACCGCCCCGATCGACTGATAGACCAGGGCATCGGCGCCGATCGCCATCCGGATTTCCTCATCGCTACGCCCGTGCGCAATCAACTCGCCACGGGTAGGCATGTCGATGCCATAAACGTTCGGAAATCGCACCGGCGGCGCCGCCGACGCGAAATAAACCTTGTTGGCGCCTGCGTCGCGGGCCATCTGCACGATTTCGCGCGAGGTCGTGCCGCGCACGATCGAATCATCGACGAGCAGCACGTTCTTGCCCTTGAACTCGACGCTCATGGCGTTCAGTTTCTGGCGAACCGAGCGGGCGCGCACCGATTGCCCAGGCATGATGAAAGTGCGCCCGACATAACGATTCTTGATGAAGCCCTCGCGATACGGAACGTCCAGTTTCATCGCCAGTTGCATCGCGGAGGGCCGCGAAGTGTCCGGAATCGGCATCACGACGTCCACGTCGCCCAGCCACAGTTCGCTGGCGAGCCGCTGGGCGAGATATTCGCCCATGCGCAGACGAGCCGCATAGACCGATACGCCATCGACGATCGAGTCCGGCCGCGAGAAATACACATACTCGAAAACGCAGGGATTGAGCGAGGTCGACTCCGCACACTGCTGTGAAAACAGGTTCCCCTCGAGGTCGATGAAGACGGCCTCGCCGGGCTCGACGTCGCGCGCCAACCGGTAGCCGAGTCCTTCGAGCGCCACGGACTCCGAGGCGACCACGTACTCGATGCCGTGGTCGGTCTGCGCTTCGCCCAGGCACATCGGCCGGATGCCCCAGGGGTCGCGAAACGCGAGAATGCCGGCGCCCGCAATTTCAGCCACGCAGGCGTAGGCGCCGCGCACTCGCCGATGCAGCCCGCGCACCGCCTGGAAGATCGCATGCGAATCGAGCGTGACGCCCTGCACTGCGGACTGCAGTTCGTTGGCCAGCACATTGAGCAGCACTTCGGAGTCGGACTCGGTATTGATGTGGCGCCGATCGCGGCGAAACATCTCGTCCTTGAGTTGCTCCGAGTTGGTGATATTGCCGTTGTGCGCGAGCATGATGCCGAACGGCGCGTTCACGTAGAAGGGCTGCGCCTCCTCGGAGTTGCCGGCCGAGCCAGCCGTGGGATAGCGAACGTGGCCGATGCCGCTATAACCGGGCAGCGCGCGCATGTTGCGTGTCCGGAACACGTCGCGCACCATGCCGTTGCCCTTGTGCAGATTGAAGCTGTTGCCCATCGTGGTGGCGATCCCGGCCGCATCCTGGCCGCGATGCTGCAGCAGCAGCAGCCCGTCGTAGAGCAACTGGTTGACCGGTTGGCGAGAGACGATGCCGAGGATTCCACACATGACGTTCGAGCTCCAGGAACCGGCTGTTCAAGTGCGCCGAAGACCGCTCGCGCTTACGCCACCGTGTTCCGGCAGCCACGGGTCGGCAAGCATGACCAGTTGCTCGAGCAGCGGCCGGGACAAGGCCCGTTGCCACGCCGGATCATGTTGCGCACCGAGTGCGCTCGCGACCACTGCCGCGACCGCAACGATGAGCAGCGCGCGCGCCACGCCGAGCAGGCCACCGAGCACGCGGTCCAGGCCCCCGAGCCCGGCCCTCGCGAGCATCGCCGAGAGCATTGCGCCGAGCAGGCGAACGAAGATCAACAGCGCGAAAAAAAGGATCGCCATCACCAACAGCGGATGCAGGGTCCAGCCGGTAGCGTGGATCGCCGCCGGCGTAGCGAGCGGCGCCCCGACCAGCGCGATGACCCAGCCCGCGAGCGCGAATACCGTGCGCACCAGGCCGCTGAACAGGCCGAGTGTTGTGGAGACGATCAATGCGGCGATCACGAACCAATCCCAGCCGGTGAACGGTGCGAGGTAGCTCACGGTTGCAAGGACACGACAGTCGAGTCGATGCCTACCAGCTTGAGTTTTCCCCGGCCACGCTCGGCGGCGTCCCGGTTCGCAAAAGGTCCGATGCGAACCCGCGTGCGCAGGCCCTCTGCGGTCTCGATCGTCTCCGTGTAAGCGCGCACGCCCGCCTTGCGAGCCCGCGCAGCCATTGTCTTGGCGCTGTCCGGGTTGGCGTAGGCACCGACCTGCAAGCCGAAGCGGCGCTCGGCCTCGCTCTGGAGCGCGGCGATGTCGTTGCCAGGGTCGATGGAGGAAGTCGCTGCGGGCGCTGCCGATTTCGCGGGCTCGCTCGCCGGCTTCGCAACCTCACCCAGCGGTTTTGCGGACGCCTGGCCTGCGTCGGGCTTGCTGGCGGCAGCGGGCTTTGGCGCTGGCTTTTTCGGCGCGCCGGGTGCGGGCGCCGGCGGTGCTGGGGCCGCGACCGGCGGCTTTGCGCTCTGCGCTTCGGCCGGTGCGGGCGTAGCGGGCGGCGATGATGGCGACGGCGAAGCGGTGTTGCCTGCGGGATCGCCTGGCGTGGCGCCCGAGGCGGCGCCCGAGCGGGTTGCGGCCTCGCCCGACCGGGCGATCTCGGACGGCAAGGGCCGCAGCGGCATATCGCGCGATGGAATCTCGACTTCGACCTCGGGAAATTGCTGGCGCGGCTCGGAGTCGAGCAGCAGGGGCAGCGCGATCGCGGCGGCCAGCGCAACGGCTGCGGCGCCGATCAGGCGACGGCGCGCTCGCTTCTTCTGCGATAGCGCCGGATCGAGCGCCCCGCCTGGACTACCGTTGCGCTTGGCCATGCCTGGAGGACCGGTTGGCGGCGGCCTGCGTTGCAAGCACGTCAGCCACGGTCAGAAAGGAACCGAAGACGAGGATTCTATCATTTCCGCCGGCGTTTTTTTGCGCTGCAACAAGACCATCCGACGGAGTTCGATAGAGCGCGATCGAACTGTCAGGAGCGGTTTCGAGCACGCCCGCCGCGCGCAGCCGCTCTGCAAGCCATTCGGGCTCCGCAGCCCGGGGCCCTGGCAAGCCGACCACCAGCCAATGGTCGATCCTGTTCTTCACCGCGGCGATAACGCCATCGACGTCCTTGTCACGCAGGATTCCGAACACCGCCCAGGTGCGCCTGAAATGCCCCATGCGGTCCAGATTGACGGCCAGATGCGCTGCCGCATGCGGATTGTGAGCGACATCGAGAATCACCGATGGCTGCCCCGGCAGGACCTCGAAGCGCCCGGGCAAGGCGACGACTGAAAAGCCCTGCCGCACGGCCTGCTGGGTGACCGGCAGGCGCGGGCGCAACGCCTCGAGCGCAGCAAGCGCGCCGGAGGCATTGAGCAATTGGTTGGCCCCGCGCAGCGCCGGATAGGCCATGGAGTTGCGTCGGCCGCTGCGCCCGGCCCAGGACCACTGCTGCGCATCGCCGGCGTAGTTGTAGTCGCGCCCGAATAGCCACAGATCGGCGCCGATCTCTTGCGCGTACTCGACGAGCGAGCGCGGCGGCACCGGGTCGCTGCAGATCGCCGGACGCCCGGGCCGGAAAATATGGGCCTTTTCGAGCCCGATCTCCTCGCGAGTGTTGCCCAGCCACTCGGAATGATCGATGTCCACGCTGGTCACGATCGAGCAATCGGCATCGATGATGTTCACCGCATCGAGCCGACCGCCCAGTCCGACCTCGAGGATGGCGGCATCCAGGGCGCTCTCCTGGAGCACAAGCAGGATCGCCAGGGTCGAGAACTCGAAGTAGGTCAATTCGATGTCGCCACGCGCCGCCTCGACTGCTTGGAAACGCCCGGCGAGAACCGTTGCATCGACCGACACGCCATTGACCCGCGCGCGCTCGGCAAAATCCACCAGGTGCGGCGAGGTATAGGTGCCGACCCGGTAGCCTTCCTCGAGCAGGATCGCCTCGAGCATCGCGCAGGTCGAGCCCTTGCCGTTGGTGCCGCCCACCGTGATCACCGTGCAAGTAAGTGCCAGGCCGAGTCGTTGCGCAACCTTGCGCACTCGCTCCAGGCCCAGTGCCACGCGCTCAGGGTGCACGCGCTCGATATGGCGCAGCCAGTAATCCAGATCTTGGTTCAGGCGAGCGCCTCGCTCGGTTGCACGAGAAGCAGGGCCAGCAGCAGTGCGATCTCGTCGCGCATTTCACGCCGATCGACAATCATGTCGATCGCGCCCTTTTGCAGCAGGAATTCGGAGCGCTGGAAACCATCGGGAAGCTTCTCGCGCACGGTCTGCTCGATGACGCGCGGACCGGCAAAGCCGATCAGCGCCCTGGGCTCGGCGATGACCACATCTCCCAGAAAGCAGAAACTGGCCGATACACCGCCCATCGTTGGATCGGTCAGCACCGAAATGTAGGGCAGGCGCCGTTCGGCCAGGCGGGTCAGCATCGTCGTTGTCTTGGCCATCTGCATGAGCGAGAGCAGCCCCTCCTGCATGCGCGCACCGCCCGAGGCAGCGATCGACACGAAAGGCACGTGCTGCTCGCAGGCCGCTTGCACGCCGCGAGCGAAGCGCTCGCCGACGGCCGATCCCATCGATCCGCCCATGAAGTCAAATTCGAAACAGGCCACGACCACGGGGAGCGCACGAATCGTGCCGCTCATCACAACCATCGCTTCGGTTTCGCCGGTGTCGCGCGCCGCTTCGGAGAGCCGATCCGGGTACTTGCGCGTATCGCGGAACTTCAGCGCGTCGACAGGTACGACCCGCGCGCCGATTTCATGGCGACCTTCGGCATCGAGCAGCACGTCCAGGCGTCGGCGTGCGTCGATGCGCATGTGATGCGAGCACTTCGGGCAGACGTTCAGGTTTGCATCGAGGTCGGCCGAATACAGCACCGCGTCGCAGGATGGACATTTCACCCAGACCCCCTCGGGCACCCGTTTGTGATCGCTGGCGGCGCTGCGCTTGATACGCGGGGGCAGCAGCTTTCCGAGCCAGGACATGGCGGGTGCGCTCAACTTTCCGCGGCGACGCCGAACCGCGCGTCGAGCGCTGCGCGGATCGTGGCGATGAACTCGCCGAGGCGCTGCGCGGCGCCTTCGATCTCGCCGTCTTCGAGCAACTGGATCAACCGGGTGCCGATGATCACTGCATCGGCGGCCTGGGCCACCGCGCAGGCGGTCTCGGCATCGCGAATCCCGAAGCCGACGCCGACCGGCAGCGCGGTGCGCGCCTTGATTGCGGTGACGCGCCGGAACACGTCTTCGGTATCGAGGGTGCCGCCGGTGATGCCCTTGAGCGCCACGTAGTAGACATAGCCGCTGGCCAGCGCAAGCACCTTGGCGATTCGCTCGTCGGTCGAGGTCGGCGCGAGCAGGAAGATCGGATCGATGCCGCAGGCGCGCGCGATTTTCGCGAACGACTCCGACTCCTCGGGCGGGTAGTCGACCACGATCGCCCCATCGACCCCGGCCGAGGCCGCCTCGTCGAGAAAGCGCTCGGGCCCCATTCGCTCGATCGGGTTCGCGTAGCCCATCAGGACCACCGGCGTGGCCTTGTCTTCGCGGCGATATTCGCGCACCCACCCGAACACATCGCGCAAGCCGACCCGCTGGGCCAGCGCCCGTTCATTGGAGCGCTGGATCGCCGGACCGTCGGCCATCGGGTCCGAGAACGGCACGCCCAACTCGATGATGTCGGACCCATTGTGGGCCAGCGCGCGCATGACATCGAGCATGCACTCGCGATGCGGGTGCCCGGCCGTGACAAACGGGATCAGCGCCTTGCGGCGCGCGGCGGCGAGCCGCTCGAAGGTATCGCGAATGCGCGACATCAGAACTGGATCCCCGAGCGCTCGGCCACCGTGTGCATGTCCTTGTCGCCACGCCCGGAAAGATTCACCAGGATCAGTTGATCGCTCGCGAGCGTGGGGGCAAGCTTTGCCGCGTAGGCGATCGCATGGGCCGATTCGAGCGCAGGGATGATCCCTTCGATGCGGCAGCAGTCATGAAATGCCTGCAGGGTCTCGGCATCGGAGATCGTCACGTAGTCGGCTCGGCCGCAGTCCTTGAGCCAGGCGTGCTCGGGCCCGACGCCGGGATAGTCCAGGCCCGCCGACACCGAGTGCGTGTCGATGATCTGGCCGTCTTCGTCCTGCAGGAGGTAAGTGCGGTTGCCATGCAGCACGCCCGGCGTGCCGGCCGTGAGCGAGGCGGCATGGCGCCCGGTCTCCAGGCCCTCGCCACCGGCCTCCACCCCGACCAACTTCACGCCGGCAACGTCGATGTAGGGATAAAAGATGCCGATCGCGTTGGATCCGCCTCCGACACAGGCCAGGATGTAGTCGGGCTGGCGCCCGGCCATCGCCGGCATCTGCTGCTTGCATTCCTCGCCGATCACCGACTGGAAGTCACGCACCATCATCGGATACGGATGGGGCCCGGCCACGGTGCCGATGATGTAGAACGTGTCCTCGACATGAGTGACCCAGTCGCGCATTGCCTCGTTGAGCGCGTCTTTCAGGGTGCGCGAACCTGATTCCACCGGCACCACCTGCGCGCCGAGCAGTTTCATCCGGTACACGTTCTGCGCCTGTCGAACCACATCTTCAGAGCCCATGTACACCACGCACTTCATGCCGTAGCGCGCTGCCACCGTAGCCGTGGCCACGCCGTGCTGGCCGGCGCCTGTTTCTGCGATCACGCGCGGCTTGCCCATCCGCCTGGCGAGCAGGGCCTGGCCGATGGTGTTGTTGATCTTGTGCGCCCCGGTGTGATTCAGGTCCTCGCGCTTGAAGTAGATCTGCGCACCACCGAGCATTGCGGACCAGCGCTTCGCGTGGTAGATCGGACTCGGGCGGCCGACGAAATGCTCGAGCTCATCCTCGAATTCGGCAACGAAATCGGGATCCTTGCGATAGCGCTCGTAGGCCTCGCACAACTCATCGAGCGCGTGCACGAGCGTCTCGGCAACGAAGGTGCCGCCATACGGTCCGAAATGGCCGCTGGCGTCGGGGAGATCATAGGGCTTCATTGGGTGCTTGTCCGGCATGCGTTTACGTCGGCTCGCAGCACTTCTGCCACGAACCGCTCCATCCGCGCTGCCGCCTTGCGGCGCGGGTCGTCTGATTGAATACCGCTCGAGACGTCGACTCCAATCGGTCGTACTGCGGCGATCGCGGCGGCAACGTTCTCCGCACTCAAGCCGCCGGAGAGCACGATCGGCAGCGGCCGCACCGGAGGAACCCACGACCAGTCGAAACCGGTGCCGCTGCCGCCGTAGGCCTGGCTGAACGAGTCGAGAAGCAAGGCGTCCGCAGCAGCGAAGCGATCGAACGATTCTAGCAAAAGCTCCGGAGAACGCATCCTGACGGCTCGCCACCAGGGCAGCGACGCCTGCCCGGCATCCGGTTCGGCGTGCGCCGACGCTATGGGCAGAGTCGACTGGGCGCATTGCTCGGGAGATTCGTCGCCGTGGAACTGGATCAGGTCGAGTCCGACCCGCGCCGCGGTCTCGCGAACCTGGGCCGGAGCAGCGTCGACGAACAGGCCCACGGCCATGATCCAGGAGGGCAGCAGGCGACGCAGGGCCACGGCCGTGTCGAGATCGACATGGCGCGGACTGGGGGGATAAAACACGAAGCCGACTGCGTCGACACCGAGAGTGGCCGCGTGGCGCAGATCGCCGGCATCGGTGAGCCCGCAGAACTTGATCCGGGTACGCATTGCACGAAGTCTACCGGCAAGCGCGCCGGGTCGCCTGTGCCGGGGCGCTATGCAAAGGCCATCACCAAGGAGCAACTGCCATCGCTCTGCCAGGAAGGCACCGCGCAGTCATCGCAGTACAGCACCCCATCGAGATACAGGCCGCTCGCCTCGAAGGTGGGAGCGGCCCTTCGCCGATCGCGTGACTCGAGCACCTCGGCCACCCAGTCGACCGGCCGGCGCCCCTCACCGGCCATCAGCAAGGTGCCGACGACATTGCGGATCATGTGATGCAGGAACGCGTTGCCGGCGAAGGTGAACAGCACGAAAGGCCCCCGCTCGGTCACCTCGATCACCTCCAACCTGCGTATCGGAGAGGCCGCCTGGCATTGTGAAGACCGAAACGCCGAGAAGTCGTGCTCTCCCAGGAGCAAGGCTGCGGCCTCGCGCAGTTTCCCGACATCCACGGGACGAAACGTCCAACCAGCGCGCCCGGCGAGCAGCGGATGACGAACCGGCGAACGATGCAGCAGGTAACGATAGCGGCGTTGCCTTGCGCTGAAGCGCGCATGAAAATCCTGCGATACCGGGGTCACGCTGCGCACCGAGATCGTTGGCTCTAGATGCGAATTGGCGCCGCGCACCCAGGCCGTCGGGGGGCGTTCGGAGTTGCTCTCGAAATGCACGACCTGGCGCAGCGCGTGCACTCCGGCGTCGGTGCGACCGGCGCAAATCGTGCCTACCGGATGACCCGCGATGGCCGCCAGCGCCCGTTCGACGTGGTCCTGGATCGCATCATGCGAGGGCTGTGTCTGCCATCCCGGGTAGCTTGCGCCGTCATAGGCGAGGGTTAGCGCGAGACGCGGCATCGCGGCCCATTCCCCGGGCCTGATGCCTCGGAACGCGTCATGCGATCTTCGACAGCATCGCCTCGGCGGTGTGCTTTTGTCCGGCGTCGCCGGCGCGCACGACCTCCTCGAGCAATTCGCGAGCGCCGTCCTTGTCGCCGATTTCTTCATAGGCAGAGGCCAGATCGAGCTTGGTCGCCATCTCTTGCCACTGCACGGTGTTGTCCTCAGCGGGCACCACATCGAGGCCGGCGAGCGCCAGCGCCTGGCCCTCGGCTTCGAACACTGCGGGGTGCCGGACGCCTTCCAGGTCGAGGTCCTCGAGCGCTGGCAAATCGATACGAAAATCCCCCAGTTCGGCGAAGACCGGGGATCGCTCACTGTCCACCTGCTCATCGGCGGCGCCCTCGATGCGTTGTCGCTCAGCTCGCGCAGGCGCGGCGGAAAACCAGCCACTGTCCGGGGTGGCAGGCGCACCGGCGGTCAGCGCCGCGCCTCGAGGCCCCGGGCCAAAATCGAGCGAAGGAAAGTCGAAACGACCGGCAGCCGCGCGCTCCAGCTCTCCGTGATCGTCGGCAAGGGCGAATTGCTCGGTCGCTTCCTCGGTTGTGCGCTCGCCGAAGGCGTCCATCTCGAGTGAAAAATCAAGCGCTGGCGGCTCGCGCGAAACGACTTCGTCGCGCGTCGGCTGCATCTCGGCGAAGTCGCTCGGCAGCACATCGGTGTGATACCAGGACGCGTGTAACGGCATCCGGCCCGAACTGTCGGCATCAGCGTCGGCGGCCGGGCCACCGCTCAGTGGTTCGGCGATCGGTGCTGAAGTGTCGAACGGCTCCATCTCGCCCTTCCGGGCGCCGAAGCCGCCAGCAGGATTCGCGCCGAAGCCGCTCAGACGATCCGCACTGAACCCGCTCAGAGGATCCGCGCCCAGGCTGCTCAGGGAATCCGCGTCGAAGCTGGTCAAGGAATTTGCGCCTTCGCCCCTCAGGGAATCGGCGCCTTGGGCGCTCAGGGAACTCAGGCCCAGGCTGCTCAGGAACTTCGCGCCGGCCGCGCTCGGGGAATTCGTTCCGGCCGCGCTCGAAGAATTTGCTCCGGCGAAATCGAGATCGGCGATTGCCGATACTTCGCCGCCCGCGTACAGGCTATTGCCCGGATCCACCGCGAGTCCGAGCATGGCCGCCTTCGGCCACTCCTCGTTGTGCCCGCCGGTCATGTCATACATTTCCTGGGCAAGCCGGCCGAACGCCGGGGCATCCTTGCGGCCGGCATACATCTCGAGAAGCTTGAGGCGGATCGCCTGGCGCTCGGGCTGGCGCTCGAGCGCTTCGCGAAGAATATCCTCGGCTTGCGACTCACGGCCGTACGCGATGTAGACCTCCGCTTCGGCGATCGGGTCGACCTCCGTTGCGTGCACGTCGGCAGAGGCGCTGCGGGTACTGGGGCCGAACATCGCCTCGTCGCTGGTATCGACGGCCTGCCCGCCGGTGGTCCCGAACAGCGAGTTCGCGGTGAAGGCGTCTGCAGCGATCAGGCTGTCCTCGAAACTCTCCGACTTGCGGCGGCGCAGGGTGTACCAGCCGTAGGCACCGAGCGCGACGAGGATCGCAGCCAGGCCCGGCATCGTCATCGGGCTGTCGAGCAACTCGTCCACGAAGCTGCGCTCCCGGTCAGGCGCGAGCGCCGAGGGCGCCGAGGTTGGTCGAGCCGTCGTTGATCCGCGTGCTCCGCTCGCCGCCGGGGCCGACGGTGCAGCGGCCTGCGTTGCACCACCCTCCGGCGGAGGCAGCGAAGCGGCGCCGGCTCCACGCTCTGCGCCGGCAGCCCGCGCAGAAGCAGCGCCTGCGGTTGCAGAGGGCGCAATCGTGGCCGCCCCATCGCCTTGGGTTGCGCCGGTCGCCCCAGTGACCCCAATCGCCCCAGTGCTCCCAATCGCATCCGTCGCTGCTGATCCCGGCGATGCGACCGGCGCGGCGCCGGCGCGCGGCGAGAGCCCCCGCGCTTCGACCTGTTGCTGCAGTTCGGCGAGCTGGTGGCTCTTCAGTTGCAGGAGACCTTGCAGATCGGCAACGCTTTTCTCGAGCGCGGTGACCCTTGCCGCCTGATCGCGCAGGGCGGCGGCCCCCGCGATGCGGGTTCCAGCGGCACCCGGCGCAGCAGAGGACGAGCCGGCGCCAGGCGTGCCGCCCGCATCCGCAAGTTCAGCCTCTGCGGACTCGGAACTTTGCGACGCATCGCTGGCCACCAACCCGGCGCCGGCTGCCGCGCCCGGCACAGCGGGGGCCGGCGCGGCGCTCGACAGGCGCAACTGATCCCCGGCGAGCGCGGCAGGAGCGGCAGCTGGCGCTTCCTGCGGAGAGGCCGTCGTACTGCCCCCGCTCGAAGGCTCGGCCGTCGCGGTATCGACCGTGGGCAGTGCCGCGGCGAGCCGCTCGCGCCGGGCGTTGAACGCGGCGGTCTGTTGCTGGATCTGGCGGCGCGCTTCGGCCACAGCGACCGACTGCATCGCGGCCCGGTCAGGAATCGCCAGCGTGCGGCCGGCGTACATCTGATGAACGTTGCCGAAAAAAGCCTGCGGGTTGGCGTTGTAGATGGCGAGGATCGCCTGCTCGACCGCGACGCCCTCGGGCGCGGTGCGCGCCGCGATCGACGCGAGCACCTCGCCGCGTTGCACAGTGACCGATCGCGCAGCCGACTGCTCAGCCGCGGGGCTGGGTGCGGTCACGCCGTTGGCGCCAGCATCGCCGGACGCCGCTGCACGGACGGCGCCCGGAGCAGACAGCGGCACGATGCCGCTGCGCGCGGCAGGCGTTGCGACTCGCGACCCGGCGGTGCCGCCCTCCACCGTATTGCGGCCGATCCGCAACTCCGGAGGGTCGAGCAAAAAGGTGTATTCGCGCACGAACCTTCCCGCCGCCCAGTTCAGCTCGACCAGCAAATCGACGAACGGCTCGTTGACGGGCTGGGTGGAGGTGATCCGCACGAAAGCCCGATCGTCGGAGCGCCGATCGATTGCGAAACGCAAGGTCGACAGCGCGGGCCTGAAATCGAGGCCGGCCTGCAGGAAGGCTTCGGCCGGCGCGAGCCTCGCTGACAGGGAGCCGAGTTCCTCGCGCGAAAGCGAGGTGATCTCGACCTCGGCCACCAGGGGCTGACCCAGAGCGGACTGCACGGTAAGCCGACCGAGCCCGGCGCCCCAGGCCGGCGCTTGCAGGCTTGCCGCCATCGCAGCCGCAATCGCCATCGCGAGTATCGTCGGGCGGCCCGGAATACGGCGGAAAATGGTATGTCCAACCCCTGGTTTCACTCTCGTCCTCACCGCGCTTTCAGTTGAATTCAGACTAACATCAGCAACTTGGCGCTGCAACGTGATCCAGGTTCGCAGGCGCACCGCCGGTCGGGCGCAGGCGTGCGTCGGTCGGTCAATCGACCAGAATCCGCAACATCCTCCGCAGCGGCTCGGCGGCGCCCCACAGCAACTGGTCACCGACCGTGAAGGCGCTCAGGTACTCCGGCCCCATCGCGAGCTTGCGCAACCGCCCGACGGGAATCGCCAGCGTGCCCGTCACCGCGGTCGGCGACAGTTCCCGAACACTGGAATCGCGGTCATTGGGCACCAGCTTCACCCAGTCGTTGGCTTCGCCAATCATCGCTTCGAGCTCGCTGAGCGGGATATCGCGGTTCAGCTTCACTGTGAACGCCTGGCTGTGGCAACGCATTGCGCCGATCCGCACGCACAGGCTCTCGACCGGGATATGGCCCTCGCCCTCGGGCGGCAGGCCGAGAATCTTGTTGCACTCCGCGCCGCCCTTCCATTCTTCGCGGCTGGTGCCGTTGCCAAGATCCCGATCGATCCACGGAATCAGGCTGCCGGCTAGCGGCACCCCGAAGTTCCGGGTCGGGAAGGCCGGGGCGCGCATGGTGTCCACCACCTGCTGGTCGATCTCGAGGATTGCAGAAGCCGGATCGGATAACAGCTTTCTCACGGAGTCGTGAGCGGCGCCCATCTGCGAAACCAGCTCGCGCATGTTCTGCGCGCCCGCCCCCGAAGCGGCTTGATAGGTGGTCGCGGTGACCCATTCCACGAGTCCCTCGCGGAACAAGCCGTTGAGCCCCATCATCATGAGGCTGACCGTGCAGTTGCCCCCGATGAAGTCGCGCGTGCCGCGCGCCAGTGCCTGGCGGATCATGTCGAGGTTGACGGGATCGAGAACAATGACCGATTCGTCGCGCATGCGCAGGGTTGATGCCGCGTCGATCCAGTAGCCGTTCCAACCCTCGGCGCGCAATTGCGGAAACATCTCGGTCGTCCAGTCGCCCCCTTGACAGCTCAGGATCACGTCCATGCGCTTCAGGCCGTCCACCGAGTTGGCGTCTTCGAGCGTCGAGCTTGCCGCGTTCGCAACCTCCGGGGCCGGGCCGCCAACGTTCGAGGTACTGAAGAACACCGGTTCGATCAGCGCGAAGTCATTTTCTTCGAGCATCCGCCGCATCAGCACGGAGCCGACCATTCCGCGCCAGCCAATCATTCCCACCTTCATCATCGGTTTCTCCGTCAGAGGATTGCGAGTACCGCGTCGCCCATTTCTTTCGTGCCGACCGTGCGCTTTCCGCTCTCGGCGATATCGGTCGTGCGGTAACCCTTGGCAAGCACGCCCCGCACGGCCGCCTCGATCCGCCGGGCGGCCGCTTCCTGGCCGAGCGAATGGCGCAGCAGCATGGCGGCCGAAAGGATGGCGGCAAGCGGGTTCGCGACGTCCTTGCCGGCAAGATCCGGGGCAGATCCGTGGATCGGCTCGTACATCCCGAAGCCACGCGCGTTCAGGGAGGCGGAGGGCAACATTCCGATCGAGCCGGTCAACATCGATGCTTCGTCCGAGAGAATGTCGCCGAACATGTTTCCGGTCACGATCACATCGAACTGTTTCGGATTGCGCACCAGTTGCATCGCCGCGTTATCCACGTACATATGCGTGAGCGCGATATCGCGAAACTCGCCATGCACCTCGGTAACGATGTCACGCCAGAACTGGGTGGTTTCCAGCACGTTCGCCTTGTCGACGGAACACACCCGGCGCTGTCGCTTGCGAGCGGTTTCAAACGCCACGCGCGCGATCCGGCGGATCTCGCCCTCCGTGTAGCGCATCGTGTCGAAGCCTTCGCGCTCGCCGTTTTCATTGATCCGCACGCCGCGTGGCTCGCCGAAGTAGATGTCGCTCGTCAGTTCGCGAAGGATCAACAGGTCGAGCCCGGCCACCACTTCGTTTTTCAGCGACGACGCATGGGCCAGTTCGTCGTAGACGATCGCCGGACGCAGGTTGGCGAACAGGTCGAAGTGCTTGCGCAGGCGCAGCAGACCTTGCTCGGGACGCTTGGCGCGCGGCAAGGCGTCGTATTTCGGCCCCCCGACCGCACCAAACAGGATGGCCTCCGCCTGCTCGCACAGCTTGAGTGTGGCCTGCGGCAGCGGGTCGCCCGCTGAGTCGTAGCCGGCGCCGCCCACCGGCGCGCTCTCCATCTCGACCGCCAGACCATCGCGAGCCAGCGCGGTCAATACGCGCATCGCCTGGTCGGTGATTTCCGGGCCGATGCCATCGCCCGGCAGTACTGCAATCTTCATTCAGGAGTCTCTTTGAGGTTCGCGGATTGGTGCAGCTTCATGGCCGAAACGACGCGGCCCGGCTTGAATCCCAAGCCGGGCCGCGTGATCCTGAGTCGCCTGCCGGGCCCGAAGGGTTCAGCCAGCCAGGGTCTTGCCCAGCCAGGGCTGCTCGCGCAGCCGTTTGGCCTCGTAGTCGCGGATCTTGTCGGCGTGGGTGAGCGTGAGTCCGATTTCGTCGACCCCCCGGATCAGGCAGTCCTTGCGGAACGCATCGATCTCGAAGCCGAAGCTGCGCGCGCCGTCGGCGGTCGTGATGAGCTGGTTCGGCAGGTCAACGACCAGTTCGAAACCCGGCATGCGCTCGACCTGGTCGAACAGCCAATCCACGTCTTCTTCGGTCAGCCGCGCGGCCAACAGGCCGTTCTTGAAGCAGTTGTTGTAGAAGATGTCGGCGAACGACGGCGCGATGACCACACGAAAGCCGTAGTCGTCCAGTGCCCAGGGCGCATGCTCGCGCGAGGAGCCACAGCCGAAATTCTTGCGCGCCAGCAGGATCGACGCACCCTTGTAGCGCGGCTGGTTGAGCGCGAAATCCGGGTTCAACGGCCGCTGCGAGTTATCCATTCCAGGCTCGCCGCGATCCAGGTAGCGCCATGCGTCGAACAGGTTCGGCCCGAAGCCGGTTCTCTTGATCGACTTCAGGAACTGCTTCGGAATGATTGCGTCCGTGTCGACGTTGGCCCGATCGAGCGGGGCAACGAGGCCACGATGAATCGTCATGCTTCTCATGGATTCGTTGCCGGATTGCTGGAGCTGTGGAAATGTATGAATTGCCGGATCATGGGCCGCGCTCTCTTACAGGTGACGCACGTCGGTGAATCGGCCTTCGATCCCGGCGGCTGCCGCCATGGCGGGGCTGACGAGATGCGTGCGCCCCCCGGTGCCCTGACGACCCTCGAAGTTGCGGTTCGAGGTCGAGGCACAGCGCTCACCCGGTTCCAGCCGATCGGCGTTCATGGCCAGGCACATCGAGCAGCCCGGTTCACGCCACTCGAAGCCGGCCTCGAGAAAAACCCGGTCGAGACCTTCGGCCTCGGCCTGCGCCTTGACCAGGCCGGAACCGGGCACCACCATTGCGAGCGCGACGCTCGGCGCCTTGTGCTTGCCGCGAACAACGGCCGCAGCCTCGCGCAAATCTTCGATCCGCGAATTGGTGCATGAACCGATGAACACCTTGTCGATCGCGATAGCGACGATCGGTGTATCGGCTTTCAGCCCCATATATACCAGCGCGCGCTCCATGCCCTCGCGACGCACCGGATCCGCCTCGTTGGCGGGATTGGGCACCCGCTCGTCGATCGCAACCACCATCTCGGGAGATGTGCCCCAGCTGACCTGGGGGCGCAGCCGGCAGGCGTCGATGTCGACCACCCGATCGAAGTGCGCGCCCGAGTCGGAGCGCAGCGTGCGCCAGTAAGAGGCCGCCGCGTCCCACTCGGCGCCGGTCGGCGCAAACGGGCGGCCTTTCAGGTAATCGATCGTGACTTCATCAACGGCGATCATGCCGGCTCGGGCGCCCGCCTCGATCGACATGTTGCAGATCGTCATGCGCCCTTCCATCGAGAGGGCGCGAATCGTGGAGCCGGCAAATTCGATCGAATAGCCGGTGCCGCCGGCAGTGCCGACACGGGCGATGATCGCCAGCACAACATCTTTGGCCGTGACGCCGAGTGGAAGTTCGCCTTCGACCCGAACCAGCATGTTCTGGGTCTTCCTGGCCACCAGGGTCTGCGTGGCAAGCACATGCTCGACCTCGGAGGTGCCGATGCCGAAGGCCAGGCAACCGAACGCTCCGTGGGTGCTGGTGTGAGAGTCACCGCACACGACGGTCATGCCAGGCAGCGTGGCGCCCTGCTCGGGGCCGATGATGTGAACGATGCCCTGTCGAGGATCGTTGATGTTGAAATAGGTGATGCCCAGTTCGCGCGCATTGTCGTCGAGCGTTTCAACCTGCAGGCGAGAGATCGGATCCTTGATCCCAGCCGAGCGGTCCGTGGTCGGCACGTTGTGGTCGACCACGGCCAGATTCGCCGAGATGCGCCAGGGCTTGCGACCCGCCAGCTTGAGGCCTTCGAACGCTTGCGGGCTCGTAACCTCATGGACCAGATGACGGTCGATGTAAATCAGCGCCGTGCCATCGGTATCCTGATGGACAACGTGTGAATCCCACAGTTTATCGTAGAGGGTACGCGGCGCGAGCGACATGGCATCCGGATCATGTTGATGGACTTCGCGCCACGGAACGTCGCGACGCGGGTCTATGATTATGCCACGCAGTGGTTCAACGCTGGCTTTTCGCCTGTTCGTAAAGGGGCATCACCCGCTCGGAATAAACCGCGAGATCGGCGAGCCGGGTATCGGCGGAGGGGTGCGTGCTGAGGATCTCGGGCACGCTCGATCCGCTCTGCGCGGTCATCTTGCGCCACAGGGACAGGGCGGCGCGCGGATCGTAGCCGGCACGTGCGGCAAGTTCCACGCCAATGCGGTCGGCTTCGGTTTCGTGGAGCCGGCTGTTCGGCAGGCCAAAAAAGGTCTTGTAGAAGAGGCCGCCCAGGTCCGTCGAAGTCTGACCGCCGCCGATGGCCATCACCGCGCCGCTCACGAGGACCTGCGCGCCCAGTTGCTCGGAGGCGCGCTCGCGCGCGTGCTCGCGCAACGCGTGGGCGATCTCGTGGCCGATGATCGCGGCGATCTCGTCATCGCTCAAATCCAGGCGCGTGATCAGCCCCGTGTAGACAGCGATCTTGCCCCCGGGCATGCACCAGGCATTCATCTCCTCGGAACTGATCACGTTGACTTCCCAGTTCCATCGGGTCGCCTCAGGTCGAAACGCAGCGGCCGCCGGGATCAGGCGGTTCGTGATCGCGCGAACCCGCGCCGTCAGCGCCGCGTCGGCGTTCAGCTTGCCTTGTTTGCCCTCATCGGTAAGCACTTCGCGATAGGCGAGATCGGCCTGCTTGCGCAAATCGGTTTCGGAGACCAGCGGCGACATGCGCTGCGCACGCTCCACGCCGACGGCGCCACTGCTGGTGGTCTTCACGGATTGACAGCCGGCGACCAAGACCGTTGCGGCGAGCAGGCCGGCGGTGGAAAAGACTGCTGCGCGGCTGGCGGCGCCCCTGCCGGCCGTGTGCCTGGCAAATCTCATGATCCCTGACCTCGCGAAATTTCTGTCGGTAACGCAATGATCTCGACATCTTGATCGAACGCGGTGAGGAACGCCATCAACCGTTCGACGGAGAAACCTTCGAACTCGTAGTTGGCCAATGCCGACACCTTCGACTGGTTGACGTGCAACTTCCCGGCGCAACGCTCATTTCCCTTGACGCCGCGGATCCGGACCGTCAATCCGGGGCGTCGCTACACGAACATCGGCGTTCTGCGCCCGATCCCGCAGGGCATGGTCGATCAGCACCAGCGCAAGCATCGCCTCGGCGATCGGCGTGGCGCGGATGCCGACGCAGGGGTCATGCCTGCCAAGGGTCTCGACCTTCACCGGCTGGCCGTCGACGTCGATCGAGCGACGCGCTGTGCGGATGCTCGAGGTCGGCTTGATTGCGATGGAAACCCGGATCGGCTGCCCGGTGGAGATTCCGCCGAGCACTCCGCCGGCGTGATTCGAGAGAAAGCCGTCAGGCGTCAGTTCGTCGCCGTGCTCGGTGCCGCGTTGTGCCACCGATGCAAAACCGGCACCGATCTCGACCCCCTTGACCGCATTGATCCCCATCATCGCGCGGGCAATGTCGGCGTCGAGCTTGTCGAACAGGGGCTCGCCGAGTCCGACCGGCACGTTCTCGGCAACGACTTCGATGCGCGCCCCGCACGAATCGCCGGCCCGGCGCAGGGCGTCCATGTAGTCCTCGAGTTCCGGCACGATGGCAGCGTCGGACGCGAAGAACGGGTTTTCGCCCACGTGGCTCCAGTCGGTGAATGGAATCGCGATCTCGCCCAGTTGCGACATGCAGCCCCGGATCAGGGTGCCATAGCGCTCGGCGAGCCACTTGCGGGCGATCGCCCCGGCGGCGACCGTCGCGGCGGTCAGGCGCGCCGACGACCGGCCGCCGCCGCGCGGATCGCGCAGCCCATATTTGTGCAAATAGGTGTAGTCGGCATGGCCGGGCCGGAAAGTGCGCGCGATATTGCCGTAGTCCTGGCTGCGCGCGTCCTGGTTGCGGATCAACAGCGCGATCGGCGTGCCGGTGCTGCGGCCCTCGAACACACCCGACAGGATCTCGACGCGGTCGGGCTCCTGGCGTTGCGTGACATGGCGCGAGGTGCCGGGTCGGCGCCGGTCGAGTTCATGTTGCAGGTCCGCTTCGGACAGTTCCAGTCCCGGCGGGCAGCCGTCGACGACGCAGCCGATCGCCGGGCCGTGCGATTCACCGAAAGTCGTCACCCGGAACAGATGGCCGATGGTATTGCCTGACATGATTCCGATTCCCCTGCGTATCGCTACTGGCAGCTACTGGCGCGCTCGTCGTCGCGCCGCCTCGGCGCAGCCGACCCCCTCAGTGCGGTCAACAAGGCCAGCGCGGCCAGTGGGCGAGCCGCGCCAGCACAATGTGCTTCGGCATCGCTGCAAGCATCGCATCGACCGACGGCGTCTGCGCCACGCCAAACACCAGCAGGCGCACCGGCACTGCAAGCTGCGGCATCTTCAGGCCCTGCGTGGCAAGCGTTTCCTTGAGCGTGGCCGAGATCGAAGGAGCGGTCCACTCATGCGGTGCGAGCGCGGCGAGGCGTTGCGCCAGGACGTTCACCGCGTCGCGGGCGGAGCCGCCCAGGTGCTTGTCGCGCTCGGCTGGCGCGATCGCCGACAGATCCGGCACGACATAAAACAGGCCGGCCAGTTCGGCCAACTCGTTGAGCGTCTGGGCGCGCTCCTTGAGCAGCCCGCAGACGACGGACAGCTCGGCGCCGTCGGGCGGTACCTGGACGCCGGCGCGCGCGAGCCGCGGGGCCACGAGTTGCGCCAGCGCCGCGTCGCCGGTCCCCTTCAGATAGTGATGGTTGAGCCAGCGCAGCTTGTCGAAGTCAAAGCGCGCCGGCGACCGGCTGATGTGAGCGCCGTCGAACCAGGCGACGAACTGCTCGCGTGAGAACACTTCGTCGTCGCCATGGCTCCAGCCGAGGCGCGCCAGATAGTTGATGATCGCCTCGGGCAGGTAGCCATCCTCGTCGTACTGCATCACCGAGACCGCGCCATGGCGTTTCGACAGTTTCTGCCCATCCGCGCCATGGATCATCGGCAGATGGCCGTACTGCGGAACCGGTGCGCCGAGCGCCCTGAGGATGTTGATCTGGCGCGGCGTATTGTTCACGTGGTCGTCGCCGCGCAGCACATGCGTGATCCGCATGTCGCAGTCGTCGACCACCACGCAAAAGTTGTAGGTCGGGGTGCCATCGGAGCGAGCGAGGATCAGATCGTCCAGCTCGGCATTGTCAATGGCGATCGGCCCCTTGACGGTATCGTTCCAGGCCGTTGCCCCTTCCACCGGATTGCGAAAGCGCACGACCGGTTGTACATCGGCGGGCGGCGCGGGCAGAACGCGCCCGGCTTCCGGGCGCCAGCGCCCGTCGTAGCGCGGCTTGAGCCCCAGCGCCTCCTGGCGCGCGCGCATCTCCTCGAGTTCCTCCCTGGAACACCAGCAGTGATAGGCGGAGCCAGCGGCGAGCATCTGGGCGATGACCTCGCGATAGCGCTCCATGCGCTGCGTCTGGAAGAACGGCCCCTCGTCAGCCTTCAAGCCGAGCCACCGCATGCCATCGAGAATGGCCTGCGTCGCCTCGGGAGTGGAACGCTCCAGATCGGTGTCTTCGATGCGCAGGATGAAGGTGCCGTCGTGATGGTGAGCAAACGCCCACGCGAAGAGCGCGGTGCGCGCGCCGCCGATGTGCAGGAAACCAGTAGGGCTGGGAGCGAAGCGAGTGCGAACCATGAAGGTCAGGACGTCAATCGAGGCCTCGAGTGTACGATACAGAGATGCCGGCGCCCGACCCGCCCACTGGCCTGAAGACACTTGGCGAGCGCCTACGGCACTGCCGCGAATGTCCACTGGGCGAGCCCGCCACTCAGGCCGTGGGTGGCGAAGGGCAACCGGACGCGCGTCTCATGCTGGTCGGCGAAGCACCGGGCGACCAGGAAGATCTGCAAGGGCGCCCTTTCGTCGGCCCCTCCGGGCGGCTGCTCGACGCAGCCCTTGCCGAACTCGGTTGGTTTCGCGACACGGTGTATGTCACCAACGCCGTCAAGCACTTCAAGTTCGAGCTGCGCGGCAAGCGGCGCATCCACAAGAGCCCGGCGCAGCGCGATATCAACGCCTGTCGCCACTGGCTCGAAGACGAGATCGAGATGATCAGGCCGAAAGCCGCGATCGCACTCGGCGCCACCGCCGCCCGCTCGCTGATGGGACGACCGGTCGCGGTCACCCGGGAGCGCGGCCAGTGGCTCGAGCGCGCCGACGGACTGCGCGTGCTGATCACCCTGCACCCCTCCGCACTCCTTCGCGGGCCGCCCGAGGAACGCGACGCAGCCTACGAGCAATGGCTCGCCGATCTTCGGCATGCCAACGATATTTGAACGGCCCCGCGATTTCCCCTACAATTGCGGCTCCCCATAGCCGGCGACTCTTTTCCAGGGCGCCGTGTCTCCGAAGGGGCGGCTAGCTCAGTGGTAGAGCACTGCCTTCACACGGCAGGGGTGGGAAGTTCGATCCTTCCGCCGCCCACCAGTCAAGCGCGGTAACCTTCGCTCAGGCACCGTCGGCGCAAGCGGACGCACCGCGCCGCCAGCGGTTGATGCGCTGGCCCATGGCTGCCACTGGCCCTCGTAGCGTCCTCATCGAGCGCAAGCATCGCCGATAGGGCTGCCCGGGCCTCGACGCCATACAGCCCGGCTCGCTCGCCGGCATCGAACCGTGCGGCCACGCCATCGGGGATTACGGCAGTTGGCGGTTCCGGCAGCGGTTCCGTCGTGATGGCATCGGGATCGATCGCCAGCGCCCCGGCCTGATTCACGACGGCGCGAACGTGACTTCGAGCGAGGCGCGTCCGGCGACGTGCAGCGGCCAGCGGATGGCGCGTGCGTCGCTCATGGTTTTTTTCTTCCGGGCCACTTGCTACCGCTACCGTTGCTGTTCTTGCTACCGTCTCAGCAGCGGTAGCGGGATCAGCAGTAGCAAATTCGCCGGTTTAACTTTTCGGCGTGCTCCGGATCAACGCGGCCGTTGAGAGAAGCTTTCGGTATCTACGCCGGATGAAAGAGGTACGAGATGGAAGTTGTTGAGCCTAGTCTGGTTGATCTGTGGCAAGAGCTTGCCAACGATCCGGAGATGCCTGATCGCTACGAACTGAACGAAATGGGGGAGGTGATCCTGAGTCCGCGACCGGCGAGCCGTCATCGACTGGTCATGAGCGTGGTGGCCGAAGCATCGGGTGATGGAGGCGAAAGTGGACGGTCCTCTGGAAACCGCACCGCCCCTCGTCGTGGAAGTGCTCTCCCCTGGCAACCGCGTTGCGGAGATTTCGTACAAGGTCCGCGCTTATCTCGAGTTCGGCGTCGAGGAGGCTATCGTCGTCAAGCGTGATGGAAAGATCGTCTATCACCGACAGGACGGACAGCACAGCAGGTCCGACTTGAAAGTGCAGCTGAACTTGCCTGCCGAGTTGTTCGATTGAAACGTGCACCGTTCATCGTCGACCTCGAAATCGAAATTGAGGTCAAGCGCTGAGCCGGTCAGCGCCGCACTCAGACGAGGCACCAGAACGTAGCTCAAAGCCACCGACCGCGAGAAACCCTTGCCGCCCAGTGCCCGACTTTTCGCCCTGACGCTTGCGCTGGCCGTAGCGTTCGCCGGTTCAGCAGCCCTCGCCCAGACCGGTCCGCACGCGGCGGATGTTCAGCGCATCCTTGCCAGTCCCGCATTCCAGGCTGCGACCGCGGTGCTGGACAAGGAACACGGCCGGATCGTTGAAGACGGCATCATGCTTACCGAAATTCCAGCGCCGCCGTTCAAGGAAGAAGCGCGCGCCAAGGCGTACGAGAAAATGTTCCGGGACGTTGGCCTTGCCGATGTCAAGATCGACGAGGAAGGCAATGTGCTCGGCGTGCGCAAAGGCAGGCAGGGCGATGGAAATGTTCACGAAGGGCGAATACAAGGACAGGATCAAGAGTTTTTTCTCGGTCGAGTCCGGCAGCATTGAACGGATCACGAACGGTGGCGTCGGGTCCTGGCGTTACCGCGTAACGTTCAAAGGGCCCGGGGCCACAGCTTCGCCGCCTTTGGCCTGGTCAACCCGATGTTTGTGCTGGGTCAGGCGTCTTCGGAGTTTTCAAGGATCCGGGTTCCCGCTTTTCCCAAGACCACCCATAGCATTGGCCGGATCGGCGGTGGCACTTCGGTCAACTCGATTCCGATCAGCGGCTGGATGGAGGTGGACATGCGCTCCGAGTCGCTCGACGAACTCAAGCGTGTCGAAGACCGGCTGCTGAAAATCGTGAACGAGGCCGGCGGCTATAAAGTGAGCTACGACTGGAGCTCGACCGACTCGAACCTGCCCATGAGCCTCGGCATCCCCGCATTGACCATCGGACGCATAGCGCCGGACAAGGGTGGTCGTTCGCATTCCACCGACGAGTGGATCGATGTCGAGAAGGAGCCCATGGTGAAGGCCATGGCGAGCACGCTGTCGATTGTCCTGGCTGTTACAGGAATGGAATAGGAGCCCGCGGGGCAAACGAGCGGCGGCGGGCGGCGCATCGATCCCGCTTGCGTGGCGAGACCTTGCCCCGGCCCATGCGCATCACTGGAACGTAACAGTCTTGCTCTTGCGCTTCGCATCCTTTTCGGCGCGCTTCTCCTTTGGTGTCTTGGTGGGCTTTTTCTTGGTGTCTTTTTTCTGATCCTGGCTTTTGCTCATGGCGTTTGCTCCGGAAACGTGTCTTTGACGTCTTTGCTGTGTTCTGCGCATTGTTGCATCATCAACGCGCACATCATCGTCTCATCCCTCGTCTCCCGATAGTACGAGTACAGCAGTTCCCCGCGCATTCGGCCTCACGCAGCCGCTCGCCCGCACCGTTTGGTGCCGATGGACCCGGAGTCGACGGTTGACTGGAGCCGCTCGGGGCTGCCGAATCGGCGCACTGGCGCTGGCGGTGCTCGCTGCAGCCAGCCTCGCGATTGCCGGCCAGCCCTGGGAATCGTGTGCAGCTCTCGCAGACCCTCCTGCTCGACGTCACGTCGATCACCAACATCGGCATCCTGGCTGGCGCCCTGGCGGTCGCCGAACGCGGGCGCTACCGTGCGCCTCCGGCGCGGCCGAAAAGCTCACGCGGATGCAATGAATTTCAAGGCTGATCGCCGGTTTGAGCTCGGTTACAGCTTGGGCCCTGCCTTCGGCTGCAACATCGCGGCCTTTGTCAGTGGCATCGCGATCGGCAGCCGCCGATCGACCGCTTCGAGGAGCCGTCGCTTATCGCTGCGGGCGCCGGCGGCGCGCCTTCCGGCGCTCACTCCTCCGCGGCTCCGGAGTAGCGAGGTCGATATCAGCCAAGCCGCGGGGCGGGTCCCGATGCACGGCGCTTCACTAAAGGAAGAAGGAGTTCGTTATGCCAGGATCCGCCCTTTATACTTGGCGGCACCGCCAGCTACTTTGCGGTGCGCCTCTTCGTGCCATCGCAGCTTCACTACTTACCTGCGTGACGCCATGGAGATCAGGCCGGAAACAGCTATTGGAATGTCGCTGATCCGGACGCTCGCGTTCCACCGACGAATGGATCGATGTCGAGAAGGAGCCGGTGGTGAAGGCCATGGCGATCACGCTGTCGATCTTGCTGGCCGTCAGTACTGGTATCTCATGTCGTAGACCGTGTTCGGCGCAGAGATGCTTTGCGCCTTGAGTCCTTCGGCTCGCACTCGAGCACGGTCCACGGACGTCGATTGCGCGACGGACGGGAACTGCGTAATCTCATTTTGCACGTTCCACATGCCAACTCGCTGCGCACTGGCGACCTCCGCTCCGACCTCTGCGCGCGTTCTCGTCGAGGCAAAGTAGTCGTTGTACGGGATGATTTCCTGCGCGGCAGCGCCCGCAACTGCGAGCACGAGCGTCGTGCCGATAATAAGAGTTTTCATGATCACTCCCTTTGGGTGAAATGAGTGAGTGGAGTTACCATTGTTCGACCCGAGGAGTCCGCTGTCGTGAGGCGCCGGTCCCGGCTTGATCGCGCAAAACTTGCTGCAGGACTCCCGCACCCGGGACTTTCGACCCAGCCGGGCCGCCAGTCGGAGTTCCTTCCGATGACTTCCGATCAGCAGATCCGGTTCGCGCGCAGCCACGACGGCACCCGCCTTGCATGGGCCACCAGCGGCAGCGGCCCTACGCTGATCAAGGCAGCGACCTGGCTGTCGCACCTTGAATTCGACTGGGGGAGCCCGGTCTGGAGCCACCTGCTCGGCGAGCTGTCGCGCCGGCGAACCTTCGTTCGATACGATGAGCGAGGTTGCGGCCTGTCGGACTGGAACGTTGCGCAACTGAGCTTCGAGAGTTGGGTGAGCGACCTGGAGACCGTAGCCGATGCCGCGGGGGTCGAGCAGTTCGCGCTGCTCGGTATATCCCAGGGCGCGGCCATTGCCATCGCCTATGCCGCGCGGCGTCCCGAGCGGGTCACGCACCTGGTGTTGACGAGCGGTTACGCAAGAGGCAGCCTGGTGCGCAGCCAAACCGAGGCCCAGCGCGACGAAGCCGAAATGATGTGTCACCTGGCCGAAATCGGCTGGGGCAAGGAGGATCCGTCATTTCGCCAGTTCTTCACGACTCAGTTCATTCCCGGCGGCACGCCGGCACAGCATCAGTGGTTCAATGAACTGGAGCGAATCTCCACTTCGCCATCGAACGCGGCGCGTTTCATGCGCGAGTTCGCGAGGATCGACGTCACCGCCCTGCTGCCCGGACTCCGGTGTCCCACCCTGGTGCTGCACAACCGGCACGACGTACGCGTACCGTTCGAAGAAGGCCGCCTGCTCGCCACATCGATCCCCGGCGCCCGATTCGTGCCGATCGAGAGTCCAAACCACTTCTTGCTCGAGAGCGAGCCGGGCTGGAAACGCTGGCTCGAGGAAGTCGACGCATTTCTGCCCCAAGCCCGGGCACGAAGCCAGGCCACTTTCCCGGGCTTGTCGACGCGCCAGCGCGAAGTACTGGAACTGCTGGCGCAGGGGCGCGACAATGCGCAGATCGCCGCTGTGCTCAGCCTGTCAGAGAAGACCGTTCGCAATCACGTCACGGCGATCTTCGATCGTATCGAGGTGACCACCCGCGCGCAGGCGATCGTGCTCGCGCGCGAGTCCGGCTTCGGGCAGACGTCGCGCTGAAGCTGGCTGCCGTCGTCGTGCGCCCCTGCTGCAAGCCCGAGACCCGCCCCCTCCCCTGGACGACCTGCATGAACAACGAAAAGACGAGCCATGAAACGATCCGGTACGACGTTGCCGACAACATCCTCACGCTGACCCTGAACCGGCCCGACAAGCTCAACGCGTTCACCGGCACGATGATGTTCGAGTTGATCGACGCCTTCGATCGCGCCGACGCCGACGACGAGGTGCGCGCCATCATCGTGACGGGTGCTGGTCGTGCCTTTTGCGCAGGCGCCGACCTGTCGGCGGGCGCGAAGACCTTCGATTTCGCCAAGCGCACCGACCGTCCCGACAAGCAGGGCAACGCGGTCGGAGACAACGGCGAGATCAACTGGAGCCACCCTTCGGTCCGTGACGGCGGCGGGCGCGTGGCGCTTCGCATCTACGAATGCCTGAAGCCGGTCATCGCCGCCGTGAACGGGCCGGCGGTGGGCATCGGCGTCACCATGCAACTGCCCATGGATATCAGAATCGCATCGGATACCGCGCGATTCGGCTTCGTGTTCTCGCGCCGCGGCATCACGCCGGAGGCCTGTTCGGCGTGGTTCCTGCCGCGACTCGTCGGCATGGCCCGTGCGCTGGAATGGGTGTACACCGGCCGCCTGCTCTCGGCGCAGGAAGCGTTCAACGGCGGCCTCGTGTCGTCGGTCCATCGGCCGCAGGAACTGCTCGCGGCAGCGCGCGCGCTCGCGCGTGAGATCGTCGACAACACTGCTCCCGTTTCGATCGCGCTCACGCGCCAGATGTTCTGGCGGATGGCCGGCGCCGATCATCCGATGGAAGCGCACAAGATCGACAGCCGCTCGATCTATGCGCGAGGCCGGGCCAGTGACGCCCGCGAGGGCGTCACCGCGTTTCTCGAAAAGCGCCCGGCCGTCTTTCCGGACCGCGTGTCGAGCGATATGCCGGCCTTCTTTCCATGGTGGGAAGAGCGGCCCTTCGAATGAAGCGCGCAACAGCAATCCGCCACGTGTCGTTCGAAGACCTGGGCACGCTGGCACCGCTGCTCATCGAGCGCGGGTTGCGGGTCTCGTATTGCGATGCAGGAGTCGACGACCTGGACGAGCTCAGCGGCTCGCCTCCCGATCTCCTCGTGGTGCTCGGCGGCCCGATCGGCGCATACGACGAGGCGGCTTACCCGTTCCTGTCCGACGAACTGGCCCTGATCAGCACGCGACTTGCCGAAGGCCGGCCCACGCTCGGAATCTGCCTGGGAGCGCAACTGATGGCGCGCGCGCTCGGCGCCGCCGTCCACCCGATGGAGCGCAAGGAGATCGGCTTCGCAGCGCTGAGCCTGACAACGGCGGGCTGCAACTCCGTGCTCGCAGAAATTCCGTCGGAAACGGCGGTCTTGCACTGGCACGGAGACACCTTCGATATTCCTTCCCGCGCGCAATCGCTGGCTGCGACGAGCGGTTGCGCGAACCAGGCGTTTGCGACCGGGAAGCATGCACTGGCACTGCAGTTTCACCTCGAAGCCGACACGAACGTACTCGAGCGATGGTTGATCGGCCATGCCGGGGAACTCGCCGCGGCCGGCATTGTTCCGGCCTCGCTGCGAAACCAGGCGCGCACGAACGGCGATGCGCTGCGTGCGGCTTCTGCTGCCGTGTTCAACCGGTGGCTCGACGGCCTCTGACCAAGCTTTCTGAACCTGGGTGCCCCGGCAGTCGCTCGCGCGCGCCTCAGCAAGGGCCTCGATCGGCCCCCGCGCCACGATTTCGTTCGCGCTGATCGAGCCATTCGCCATCGACCGGCCGTGGCACCTCAATTTGCTCCCGGTGTCTGCTTCGCCACTGGCTCCGGTCCCCCCGGCGGCGCCGGAGTCGGCGAGGGCCCGATCGGCTGCGGCCTGTCTCGTTGCGGAACGAGGTCGGGCGACGACGGCAGGGTCGGACCGGAGGGTTGGGGCACCGGAGTGACCGGCTGGGGTGTGATCCCCGGCGGGGTCACGGGAGTTGCAAGGGTAGAGTTCATCTGTCTCTCCGATCATGAAGGCCAGCCGCGGTACAGGACGATCGCAGCGCACGGAGGATCAGAGCAAATGATGCGCCCGTCGTGCGCCCACTGAAAGCCGCTAACATCACGGATACCTTACCGGTGCGCGAGTCTCTCCTCATGATGAACTGGAACCTGCCCTTCCCCTCGGGCCGCCAACCGGTGCTCGCCCGCAACGTGGTGGCGACCTCCCATCCGCTGGCAGCGCAGGCCGGTGCAGCGGTTTTCGCCCGCGGCGGCAATGCCGTCGATGCGGCGCTTGCCGCGGCCATTGCGCTGACGGTGGTCGAACCGACGATGAACGGCATCGGCGGCGATGCCTTTGCGCTCGTGTGGGACGGCGACGAACTGCACGGTTTGAACGCCTCGGGTCGTGCCCCGGCAGCCTGGAATCCGCAACGCTTCGAGGGACTGGCGAGCATGCCCTCGAAGGGCTGGGACAGCGTGACCGTGCCGGGCGGCGTGTCGGCCTGGGTGGCCTTGTCGGAGCGATTCGGCGCGCTTCCCTTCGAAGACCTGTTCGCCGATGCCATCCGGGAGGCGCACGACGGCTTTCCCGTAAGTCCGATCATCGCCCGACAATGGGCCCTGGCGGTCGAGAGCCTGCGCGACCAACCGGGCTTCGAGGCGTTCACGCTTCGCGGCCGGGCGCCTCGCATCGGAGAGGTGTGGCGTTTCGCAGACCAGGCCGAAACCTTGCGTGATATCGCTCGCACCCGCGGTGAAAGCTTCTATCGCGGTCGCTTGGCCAAAGCGATCATCGCCTTCTCCGAGGCGCACGGCGGCGCGATGACGCTGGCCGACCTGGCGGCGCATCGCTGCGAATGGGTCACGCCGATTTCGATCGATTTTCACGGCAACACGATCCACGAAATCCCCCCAAACGGACAAGGCCTGGCGGCGCTCATCGCGCTCGGGCTGCTCGAGAACCTGCCCTGCGAGGAAGCGCCGGCCGGTTCCGCGCGGCGCGTGCACCTCGAAATCGAAGCCATCCGCATGGCCTTCGCCGACCTCCAAGCCTATGCCGGCGATCCCGCCCGGATGAGGGTGACACCGGGCCAGCTGCTCGACCGCGGCTACCTGAAGGAACGCGCCCGGGCGATCTCCCGCGATCGTCCGGGGCGCTACCCGCCGGGGCAGCCCCCGGCGGGCGGTACGGTCTATTTGTGTGCAGCCGACGCGCACGGCCGGATGATTTCGTTCATTCAGTCGAACTACCGCGGCTTCGGCTCGGGCGTGGTGGTGCCGGGCACCGGCATAGCGCTGCAAAATCGAGGTCAAGGCTTCGTCACGGCTCCGGGGCATCCGAATCAGGTTGCAGGGGGTATGCGCCCGCTGCACAGCATCATTCCGGCCTTCATGACCCGCACCGGGCGGCCTGTAATGGCGTTCGGCGTGATGGGCGGCAACATGCAGGCACAGGGCCATGTGCAGATGGTGATGCGCCACGTTGTCGAGAATCTGAATCCGCAGGCCTGCTCCGATGCACCACGCTGGCGCATCAACGACGCCGGCGACCTCACCCTCGAAGCCTCCATGGCCCCCGCCGTGATCCAGGGCCTGAGCGCGATGGGCCACGAGCCGAAGGTGGCCACCGCCGAAAGCCTCGAATTCGGCAGCGCTCAACTGATCGTTCGCCTCGAGCCCGATGCGTGCGGGGACTCCGAGCCGGTGTATGCCGCCGGCTCGGACCACCGCCGCGACGGCCAGGCCGTGGGCTATTGACCGGGTCGGGCGGCGAAAACGCACGCCGCGCACGCCGGTCTTGCCGTACGATGCGGGTGCAGTTGAACGAGTTTGCCGACAAAAACGAGAGGAGACTGAAATGCATCTGGTCCTGAATGCGCGCGCCGCGATTCGCCTCGCCGCAGCGGTTTTCGCAAGCACCATCATTGCGGCCGGAACCGCCAGCGCGCAGGAGCCGATCAGGATCGGCGCTTTTCTCGCCGAGACGGGTCTGGCAGCGTTCCTTGGCGACCCGGAACAAAAAACGCTCGAGATGTACGTCGAGCGGATCAATGCCGGCGGCGGTGTCCTCGGCCGCCAACTGCAGTTGTTCTCCTACGATGCCGGCGGAGAGGCTGAAAAGGCGCGCACCTTTACCAAGCGGCTGATCGAGCAGGACAAGGTCGACCTGATCGTCGGCGGCTCGACCACCGGCGCCACGATGGCTGCTGTGCCGCTGGTCGAGCAGGCAAAGATCCCGTTCATATCGCTCGCTGGCGCCGTAGTCATCATCGAACCTGTCAAGAAGTGGGTGTTCAAGACGCCGCACACCGACCGGATGGCCTGCGAAAAGATTTTCGCCGACATGCGCGATCGCAAGCTCACCAAAATGGCGCTCATCTCGGGCGCGGGCGGCTTCGACCGCTCGATGCGCAGCGAGTGCCTGAAAGTGGCCTCGAAATATGGCATCGAAGTCATCGCCGACGAAAGCTATGGCGCGGGCGACACCGACATGACTCCGCAACTTACCAAGATCAAGGGCACACCGGGCCTGCAGGTGGTGCTGAACGCCGGCTTCGGCCAGGGTCCGGCGATCGTCACGCGAAACTATCGGCAACTCGGCATCGAGGCGCCGCTGTACCAGTCCCACGGCGTCGCATCCAAGGAGTTCATCAAGCTCGCCGGTGACGCCGCGGAAGGTGTACGCCTGCCCGCCGCAGCCTTGCTGGTGGCCGATATCCTGCCGGATTCGAACCCGCAAAAACCGGTCGTGGTCGCCTACAAGCACGATTACGAAGCGCGCTACAAATCCGACGTATCAACCTTCGGCGGCCACGCCTACGATGGCCTCATGATTGCCGTCGAAGCCATCAAGCGGGCGGGCAGCACCGAGCGGGCCAAGGTGCGTGACGAAATCGAGAATACGCACGGCTATGTGGGCACCGGCGGCGTGGTGAACATGTCGCCGACCGATCACCTCGGACTCGACCTGAGTGCGTTCCAGATGCTCGAAGTGCGCAACGGCAACTGGGTGCCGGTGGACTGAGGCGCGCTCCGGTCGGGATGATTCGCGAGAGCTGAAGATGGGCGGGCAGTGGGTCCAGTTCGTCGCCAGCGGGCTGACGGTCGGCGCCATCTACGCGCTCGTCGCGCTGGGCTTTTCGATCATCTTCAACGCGAGCGGCGTGATCAATTTCGCCCAGGGCGAATTCGTGATGATCGGCGGCATGAGCGCCGTGTCGCTGGTCGCCACCGGCGTGCCGATGCCGCTTGCGCTGGTGGGCGCCGTGCTGATTGCCGGCGTCGTCGGCCTGCTGCTGGAGAGGTTGGCGATCGGTCGGGCGCGCGGCGCCGATGTCATCACCCTGATCATCATCACCATCGGGGCTTCGATTTTCCTGCGCGGCCTGGCGCAGCTGATCTGGGACAAACGCGTTCATGCGCTCGCGCCGCTCTCCGGCGACCGGCCGATCGAGATGTTCGGCGCGAGTGTCCTGCCTCAGAGTCTGTGGGTGGTCGGTGTCACGCTTGTGGTCGTGGTGACGCTGTCCTGGTTCTTCAAGCGTACGCGCTTCGGCAAGGCGATGCTCGCGACCTCCTGCAACCGGCTCGCCGCGGAGCTGGTCGGCATCAATGTGCGCACGGTGCTCTTCGCGAGCTTCGGCCTGGCAGCTGCGCTGGGGGCGGTAGCGGGCGTGCTGATCGCGCCGATCACGTTCACGGCTTACGATTCCGGAATCCTGCTCGGATTGAAGGGCTTTGCCGCCGCGATCCTCGGCGGACTGGGCAGCTTCTCGGGGGCGATCGTCGGCGGTCTGGTCCTCGGACTGCTCGAAAGCCTGGGCGCCGGCTACGTGTCGTCGGCTTATAAAGACGTGATCGCGTTCGCGATCATTCTCGCGGTCCTGTTCCTTCGCCCTGATGGAATACTCGGTGTACTCAAAAGCGAACGAGTCTGAGACGGCTGCAACGCCGCGCTGGTGGGCGGCGCCGCGCACCGGCGGCCTGGCGGTGCTGGCGCTCGCCATCATGCTCATGCCGCTCGCGTTGTCCAACAACTACTTTTACGACATCGCGATCCTGGTGGGCCTGAACGCCATCGTGTGCGTCGGGCTCAATCTCCTGATTGGCTATGCCGGGCAGATCAGCCTCGGCCACGCCGGCTTTTTCGGGCTTGGCGCCTATGGATCGGCGCTGCTGACAGCCCATCACGGCTGGCCGCCACTGGCCGCGCTGGCGGCAGCGACCCTCGGTGTGGCGATCCTCGCGTTCGCGGTCGGGCGGCCGATTCTCCGGCTCAAGGGTCACTATCTCGCGATGGCCACGCTCGGCCTGGGCATCATCGTGGCCATCGTGCTCGCCAACGAGGATCAGCTTACCGGCGGGCCCGACGGCATGGCGGTGCCGCCACTTACCGTCTTCGGATTCGCCCTGCAAGGCGAGCGGGTCTGGTACGGGGTGGTCGGCGCCTGCCTCCTCCTCGCCGTGTGGCTGGCCCAGAACCTCATCGATTCACCCCAGGGGCGCGCCCTGCGCGCGCTGCACAGCTCGGAGGTGGCAGCCGAGATGATCGGCGTCGATTCGGCACGACAAAAAGTCATGGTGTTCGTCGTTTCGGCCGTCTTCGCGGCAATCGCGGGCGGACTGACCGCGTTCTACAGCGGCTTCGTCACCCCGGCCAAGGCCTCCTTCATGCAGTCGATCGAGCTGGTGACCATGGTCGTGTTCGGCGGGATGGCCTCGACCTTCGGCGCAGTGGTCGGTGCAGCGGTGCTCACGGTGCTGCCGCAAGCGCTGACCGCGCTCAAGGAATACGAGATGGTGTTGCTCGGCGCGATCCTGATGGGCACGATGATCTTCTTTCCACGTGGTGCCGTGCCGACCCTCGCGAGCCTGCTCACGCGGCGACCAGGATGAGCGCTCTGCGGGTCGAACGTTTGTCCAGGCAGTTCGGTGGCGTGCGTGCAGTTGCGGATCTCTCGTTCGAAGCCGGTCACGGGCTCGTGCACTCGGTCATCGGACCCAACGGTGCAGGCAAGACTACGCTGCTGAACCTTCTGACCGGCGTGTACGCTCCCAGCGCAGGACGCATCGTTTTCAACGATCAGGATCTGACCGGCGCCCCGACCCATCGTTTTGCCGCAGCCGGGATCGGGCGCACCTTCCAGAACCTGCAGATCTTCTTCAACATGAGCGCACTGGAAAACGTGATGGCCGGACGCCACCTGCGCGAGCAGTGCAACCTGTTCTCGGCACTGCTGCGCACGCCCGGGTTGGGGCGAGCCGAACGTCAATGTCGCGAGCGCGGGCTGGAGCTGCTGAGTCTCGTGGGGCTTGCCGACTACGCGCAGTCCGGTTCCGCGTCCATGCCCTACGGCGCACTGAAGCGACTCGAAATCGCGCGCGCGCTGGCCGGCGAGCCGCTGATGCTGTTGCTCGACGAACCGGCCGCCGGTCTGAACCCCACCGAAGCGATGGAGATCGCGGCATTGATCCGCCAACTGGCGCACGCCGGAACCATCATCGTTCTGGTCGAGCACAACATGCGCCTCGTCATGGACGTCTCCGATCACATTCTGGTGCTCGACTATGGGCGCAAGCTGAGTGAAGGCACGGCCGAGCAGGTTCGCAACGACCCGAGGGTCATCGACGCCTATTTCGGCGCCGCCCACGGCTGAGCCGGCGTACCGACCGGAGCTTTCGATCGTTCAGCGCTTGCGATCCCAGGCGTCCCGATTCCAGGCGTCCCGATTCCAGGCGCCCCGATTCCAGGCGCCCGGGATGCCGGCGGCGCAACATCGACATCGTTTTTCAAGGCCCGGCGCTCGTGTGCAGGGAACGTCGATTGCCGCGACTCGTCCGTCCACAACATCTCGCCGGTCCCGGCCGGCACACGGAGGGGGAATGTCTCGAGACGACCACGAGCACCGAGGCGATCCGGGCGGCAATCGACGCGAGGCGGATTCGCGTGACCGTGCAGATAGCACAGACGATTCAGCGCGCCCCTTTGGAGGCGGAAGACTGGGTGGCGCGGCCAGCGATTACCGTCGGCCGCGAAGCGAGCCCTTCGATGAGAAGGCGCAAAGCGGATATCGCGCCGAGCCGGGAGAACCCGACTACGGCGGCTATGGGCTTTCTCCAGGCCGTGGGGGTCACAAGTACGATGAGTTCGACCCGAACGCGCATCAATGGCGCGGCGAGCAGCCGCCCTCGGTCACACCCGGTTACGGCGATGGCTCACCCGGCGCCTCCTCCGCTGCGCCAGCTGCCGACGCCGCCGAGCCCCGGGACAAATAAGAGGTTCGTTGCCTTGGCGTACGGCCATCGGATGGGCGGGCGCCGTTACGAGATCAGGGCGCCCTGGAGCGCGGCAGGGCGATCAGGCGCGGTCTCGGCGATGCTCGCGCCCCGGCGTCGGCGCTCCACGGCTTCGATTCTCAGCACCTGGCGGTACTTGGTCACCGTGCGGCGAGCCAGGACCAGACCCTGGGTAGCGAGTTGGCGAGCGATCTCGGCGTCCGACAGCGGCGAGCCCGGCTTCTCGGCGGCTATCATTTCCTTGATCAGCCCGCGAATCGCGATCGCCGAGAAAGCGCTGCCACTCGCAGTGGTCATGGCGCGCGAAAAGAAATACTTGAGCTCGAACACGCCGAGCGGCGTGGCCATGAATTTGTTGTTCGTCACGCGAGACACGGTCGACTCGTGCAGACCGACTTCATCGGCGACCTCGCGCAGGCCGAGCGGCTTCATGGCCATCGGACCGTACTCGAGGAACTGGCGCTGGCGCTTCACGATCGCCTGGGCCACGCTCAGGATTGTGGCGAATCGCTGCTCCACGTTGCGCACCATCCAGCGAGCTTCCTGCAGGTGGGCAGCCAGTTCAGGATTGCTTGCGCAGCGCTGGCGCCGGTACATCTCCGCGTAGACATGATTGACGCGCACCTTCGGGACGACGATCGGATTCAGGCTGGCCGTCCAGACGCCACGGACCTTTTTGACAACAACGTCCGGAGTCACGTACTGCACGTGCCGCGTTCCGAACTGCCAGCCGGGACGCGGATCGAGTCGCCGGATCTGATCGCATACCGTCTCGATCTGCTCCGGCGAGCAGGAACATTTGCGGGCAAGCGCTGCCCCATCTTTTGCCGCCAGATCGTCGAGATGGTCGGTAATTATCCTGTGCGCAAGCTCGCGTTCGCCTTCATCTTCGATCGATGAAAGTTGCAGGATCAGGCATTCGCCGACTCCGCGTGCCGCCACCCCGGCGGGCTCCAGGGACTGCACCCGGCGCAGGGCGATACGCAGCTCGGCCGGCGTGACCGAGGGGCTGAAGTCGGCCATCTCGGCGAGTTCTGCGAGCTCGGTGCGCAGATAGCCATCATCATCGAGCGATTCGATGATGATCTTGGCAAGGACGTAATCCCGCATCGGGAGAGAGAGCACGTTGATCTGGCTGTGGAGATGGTCCGCAAGGCTGGTCTCGATCGCGGTCGAATCCATCGGGCTCCAATCGCTGTCCTCGCCGCTGTTGGAGCCGGACGAACCATCGGCCTGCCAGATATCGCGCTCATTGTCCGACTCGTCGGGCAGCGCCGTCGACTCAGTCTGCTCGGGCGTGGTGGATGCCAATTGCTGCAGGTCGGCCCCGTCGGCGGCGTCCGCTTCAAACGCCTCTTCATCATCCAGCTCCTCACCTTCGAGGAACGGATTCGCGTCGAGCGCATCGCGGACTTGCTGGGCAAAGTCGAGGGAAGACAACTGCAGCAGGCGCACTGCTTGCTGCAAGCGGGGTGACAAGGTTTGCTGTTGCCGGTTTTCGATGCGAACGGCGATCGACTGTCTCATTGGTTCTCCGGAGCGACACGTGGACCCGGCGTGCACAGGGAGCGGGCACGCATATTTATCAGGTCACGCAAAAAACGTGCCAAGGCGCCCGGCGCTCGCCGGTCTTTGAGGGGGCATGGCTCCGGAAGCGAGATAGCGCAAGGGTCGGCGACCTCCCGAAATCTCTGGCGCGCGAACGCGTCGCGCCACTGGCCGCCGGCGTTTGCCGCCGCGCGCGTCCCCTATTGCCGCAATAGTTGCGCCGCGGCGAGTCTTTCAGTTGCACGCGCACGCGCGCGCCGCCTAAAACCCGGGTTCGTCGGATCTCTGGCGCGGCGCCCCGGCCGACGAAGGGGTGCCGCACGGGCAGACGCGCTGGGGGGTCGATTCGCCTGCTACGGCTTTCCGGAAGGGGGAGGCTCGTTTCCTTTCAGCCGTTCCTTGTACACCCGGTTGGTCACCGGCGAACGACCGGTGTCGACCAGTCCACGTTCGATGTCGTCGTGGGCCTGCTCGCCCACCTCGGCTTGCGTGGGCGCCTCCGAGTCCTGGCTGGCGGCCGACTCGTCACGCTCGTACGGCTCCTTGGGTTCGGGCTTTTCGCCCCTGGATTGGGCGGTCTCTCCCTGGGTTGCAGGCGCTTGGCCGCCCTGATCGATCGAACGCTTTCCCGGAGAATCGGGCATATCGCTCCCTGGGCCTCGGGCGGCCTCAGCCTCGGAACAGTTGATTGTTTTCGATCCGCACGCGATCGCCGACACGCACGCCGTTCAGATCGTTGTAATAGAAGCTGCGCATTTCGCCGCGTTCGGTCTGCACGTCAACGCGGTAGGCCTCGCCCTGTGCGGCCGCGCGCCGCCCCTCGATCGCGTTGCCAGCGAGCGCGCCGCCCACGGCACCCACGCCCGTAGCCGCCACACGCCCGACGCCACCGCCGACCTGGTTACCCACCACGGCGCCGAGCACTCCGCCGATCACGGCGCCGGCACCCGTGGTGCCGCTACCGGCCCGGGCGTCGACCAGCGCGATATCGCGCACGACTCCGTACTCCACGCCGTACGAGGTCGGAGCGGGAGGCGGCGCTGCAGTGGTGGCAGCCGGCGACATCGGGTTGTTGTTATAGAGCGGCGTGGAGCAACTGACAGTCAACAAAAGCAATGGCGAAGCAAGGACGATTGCCATGGGCCTGAAATTCATGTTGCACTCCTCGAGGGAAACCGGATGACCGGCAAGCGGCAATCGGCGTGCCTTTCATGTCGTTTCAATTGTGCGCGGCGGCGCAGGAAACCGCACGTCGTCGCTCATCAATTCGAGCGCCCCGGCGACAACCGCTTCGGGCGCCACCCGCCGCAGGCAATCGTGATGGCCCTCGGGGCACTCGCTCTTCAGACAATTGCGGCAGGGCACCTGGTGGTTGAGGACGCGTGAGGCGACCTTCCACGGCGTGTGTTGCGGGTTGGTGAGCGCATACAGATCGACGACCGGCGTACCCAGGGCCGCCGCGAGATGCACGGGACCCGTGTTGTTGGTCACCAGCACCTGAGCGCCGGCAATGAGCGCCGCGAACTCCCCGAGCTCGAGGCGACCCGCCAGCGAGAAAGAGGGCTGGGTCATCGGTTCACGGGCGGCGTCGATCAGGGCCTGTTCATTGGCGCTTCCGGTGTACACGGCAACGCAGCCGGTGCGCAGCGCAATGGACTCCGCTGCAACGCCGAACCGTTCGGCCGGGTAGCGGCGGGACGCCGCCGTGGCGCCCGGGTGGACGACAAAGTAGCGCCACGCGGGATCCAGTCCGGCATCCGCCAGGCGTTGCCGGCATTGCTCGACGTCGCCAGAAGCGAGCTCGAACACCAGATGTTCATCGGCCGGCTGCAGGCCGACTGCGGTCACCAGGGCAAGCTGGCGCTCGACCTCATGACGCATGCCGTCGGCAACGACCTCCCGGTCGATCACCCAGTCCGTGAGCAGGCCGTAAGGATTCTCCCGGCTGTGCGCCAGGCGCAGCGGGATACCTGCGAGTCGACACCACAAGGCTGCAGGCAGCGCGCTCTGGGTGCAAACCGTGAAGATGATCGCGGCGTCGAAACGCCGGGCCCGCAGGTCGTCGATCAACCGTATCTCGCAAGCCCCGTAGTCTTCCGCCTCAAAGGCCGATTCGCTCGATTTCACCCAGGGTGCATCGAAGCGGATCGCCTCATCGACCATCGGCAGGTGCGCCGCGACAGCGGCGCCGGAACGCGACGCGAGAAGGACGATACGTGCCCGGGGCAGCCCGCGCCGGATCCCGGCAAGCGCCGGTGTCGTCATGAGAACGTCACCGAGGTTGTCCAGCCGAACGGCGAGTACGCTGCGCACGGAGCGCCAGCGGGCGTCAGGCCCCGGGGCGGGCCGCAAGGAGGTTCCTCTCAGGATCACGGCGCTTGCGAGCAATTCCGATGCCCGCGACCGACGCCCACGCACCACGCCGCTGGTCGGAGGTCCGCGACGGCCTTCCAGCGCTGCGGCTTGCAGCGGCTCGCGACGAGCCGCTAGACTCGGCGGTCTCTGCTGTCGGACCCCTACTTGATGAAAGCGCTGCTCCAGTTGGTCGACCGGGTGCGGCCGCGCCTGCCGACGGCGTCGCTGCGCACGTATTTGCTGGTGGTGATCCTTTTGGCGGTAGCGCCGATTGCGATCTACACCTCATATCGAATCTTCGCCGAAGCCAATGACCGGCACGCGCAAATGCTCGACAACCTGCAACGTTCGGCGGCATCCTTGTCGCAGAATGTGGAACGCGAGCTGGCATCCACGGTCGCCGCGCTCAATATCGTTTCGAATCGCGACTCCCTGCAACACGGCGATCTGGCCGCATTCGAAAGCGCCCTGGCCCGCCACCAGTTGCGCCCGAGCTGGCGCGCCGTGTTCCTCACCGATCTGCGCGGCGATGTCCTGTTCGACACTTCCGTGCCCGATGCACGGCGCCTGTACAGCACCGCGGACACTCTCGACTACGCCCAGATGATCGCTCAGCCTGCGATGATGGTCTCAAATATCGTCGCGAATCGCTTTCCCGGCCAGTTCACCACGGCGATCGCGGTGCCCGTCGCGATCGACGGCGCGTTGCGCTACGTGCTCGGAGTCTGGATCGATGTGCCCGTATGGCAGGACGTGATCGCCAAGGCGGCGGTGCCGGCGCGCGGCTTCGCGACCATGGTCGACCGCGATTACCGTGTGATTGCCCGGACGATCGACCCGGCGCGCTCGACCGGGCTGCGCGCCACCTCGCCGTCGATCCGACTGATCGCAGGCCACAGCGCGGGCGTCGAACGCACGCAGATGCTGGAAGGCACCGACAGCTACGTCGGATGGGAGACGGTGCCGACATCGGGTTGGACAACGGTCGTCGGGATGCCCGCCTCGGAGCGCGACGCGCAGATTCGCGGCCTCATCCAGGCAGCTCTCGTGATCACCCTGGGCTGCCTGGCACTCGGTGGCGGGCTGGCCGTGCTGGTGGCGAGGCATCTGACGGTGCCCTTGTCCCGACTGAGCGGTGAGTTGGCAACGCCAACCGAACATATCGCGGTGCGGGAAATCGCGCGTTTGCGCGATGCCTTGCGCGATGCCCACGAGCGGGACGCGCTTGCCCGGGAACGCCTGGAGCGCAAGGCTGACGAGTTCCAGACGCTGTTCGACAGCAGCCCGATCGGCCTCGCGTTCGCGCAGGACCCACAATGCCGGTCGGTGATCCACAACGCCGCGATGGACCGGCTCGTGGGCACCGCCAACGCGCTGATGGGGCGCGAGGTGCAGGTCCGGCGGCTCGGCCACCGACTCGAGACGAATCAATTGCCACTGCAGCGAGCCGCCGCCAGCGGCGAAAGCGTGCCACCGGTCGAGCTCGATATCGTCGTGGGCGATCGGCTGGGCCATATCGTTGCCCAGGCGGTGGGTTTGCGCGAATCCGATGGTCGACCCCGCGGCGCGATCGCGGCAGTGTTCGACATCACGGAGCGAAGACAGGCCGAATTGCGCCTCACGAAGGCCGACCGCCAGCTTGTCGAGAGCCAGCGCCTGATCGACCTCGCGCAGGACGCGGGTCATGTCGGCTTTCTGCACTACCGCTACGCCGCGGGGCTCCTCACCTGGAGTCCGGGGCAGGCGCGTCTGTTCGGCCTGGATCATGCAAGCAGCGATATGCCGCTCCACAACTGGCTGCGGCTGATCCGGCGCGACGACCGCGCCCATGCTCGCAAAGCGCTGCGCCGCAGCCTGGCGGCCGGCGAGGAAACGCACACGATCGAGTTCCGCGTCGATGCGCCGGATGGCACGCTGCGCTGGCTATCGAGCCGCCTGGTGACACATTACGATGCCCGGCGACGACCACTCGAGACGGTCGGGGTCACGATCGATATGACGACGCAGAAACTGGCCGAACGCGAACGCACCAGGATGGCCGAGCGAGAGAGGTCGGCGCGGCTCGAAGCCGAAGCTGCCAATCGCGTCAAGGACGAGTTCCTGGCGATGCTCAGCCACGAACTACGCAATCCGCTGGGCGCCATCTCGTCGGCGGTGGAGGTCCTGAAGCGTCTGGAGCCGACCACTGGTGTCGGGGCCCAGGCGCGTGACATCATTGCTCGCCAGACGAGTCATCTTGCGCAACTGGTCGGCGACCTGCTCGACGTGGCCCGCGTAACCTCGGGAAAAATTCTTTTGTCGCGACACAAGCAGGACCTCGCGAACCTGGCACAGCGACTGACCTGTGCCTTGCAACTCACCGGCATGGCACAGGCTCATGATCTGCAACTGGACCTTCATGAAGTATGGGTCGACGCAGACGCCACCCGTATCGAGCAGATCATCAGCAACCTTCTTTGCAATGCCGTGAAGCATGTTCCGCCCGGAGGGCGCATCCGGCTCGAAGTGAGGCCCGACGGAGAGGAAGCGCTACTCGCGGTGTACGACAACGGGCCCGGCATCCCGCCCAAGCTCCTTCCCCGCGTATTCGATCTGTTCGTGCAGGGGGAGCGCACCGTGGATCGCCGTATCGGCGGGCTTGGCATCGGGCTCACCCTGGCTCGTCGGCTGGTCGAGTTGCACGGCGGTTCGATCAACGCCGTCAGCTCCCCCCGGGAAGGCACGACCTTCACGGTCCGGCTGCCAGCGGTGCGGGCTCCTCGCGCTGCCCGTGATGCTGTGCAACCGAAGCTGCCGCCCCGGCGCAGGATCGTTCTCGTCGAGGACAACGAAGACGCGCTGGACGCGCTGCAGGCGGTGCTCGAGATCGATGGCCACACCGTGTGGGCGGCAAGCGACGGGGTGAGCGGCCTCGCATCGATTCTAGAGGTACGACCCGATGTCGCGCTTGTCGATATCGGACTGCCGGGGCTCACCGGGCTCGAGGTCGCGACGCAAAGCCGGGCTGCCGGATACGCCGGTCGCATGATCGCGCTGTCGGGCTACGGCCAGGATTCCGACATCAGGAAATCACAAATGGCCGGATTCGACGATCACCTGGTCAAGCCGGTCGATAGCGACGGACTGCGACGCGTGCTCATGAATATCTGACGGCTCAGGGCGCACCGGTCTTGTTTCGCTTCGGACTGTCGGCGCTGCTGCCGGAGGGATCATCACGGCGGATGACCGTGATTTCGCCATCGTTCTCCATCAGCGCAAGTTTTATGCAGGCCATGTCCTCGATGCCGTGTTCGCGCAGCTTGGAGGTCAGTTCCTCGACAGTGACCAGCTCGCGCCGCATGTTGGCGCGCAGCATTCGTCCGTTGCGCACGAGCTTGATCGGTGGCGGCTCCAAAATGCGGCGCACCGGTTCGAAGTGAAAGGCCGCCCAGTCGAAAGCATAGCTCCAGGCAGCGATCGTGCCGACCAGGATGCACCCGTCCGTGACGGACGTGTAACCGCCGGCCATGGCGTTTTGCGACGCGTCGGCTACAAGAACCAGCAAGAGCACGTCGGCGATGCCGATCGGTCCGACGTCGCGGCGCAGAACGACCCGGAAAAGCGCGAACAGGAACCAGTACATCGTCGTGCCGCGAATGACCAGCTCGACCGGATCGACGGTCAACCGGAACATCGACGGCAAATCGATCATGGAGGAGGCGGCATCGCTGTCAGCAACCGGTGACACCCGGACGAAAGGCGAACCTCGAACGTTGCCAGCCGACAGGCGAGCGACTTACCGCAGTATCCGGCTGAGGATCATGCCGGCGACGACCGCCGCGCCCACCGACTTCAACGGATGGGCCCGCACGCAGTCGCGGCAGGCCGTTACCCATTCTTCCTGCATTTCGCCCAGGTGATCCGCTTGCGACTGAACCGCTTCGGCGGCGCCGCTGACGCCGCTCTTCACGCGCTCAGCGGTCGGTACGGCCTTTTCCGCCATGCGATCGACTGCCTGGTGAACACCGTGCACCACGCGGTCGATTACCCTGTCGTTGCCAGCGGTATCGCTGTCGGCAGCATGATCGCCGCCCGTTGCGTTACCGGCTTTCGGGCCTGTCGCAGCGTTCATGGAACCATCCGACTCCGGGTTGGGATAGGGGCTGCCTTCAGGGGTAACGATCATAAGTGTCTCCGAGAAATCGAGGACCGGCCCGGGTTTGGCACCGGAATTGCCGCTGCCTGTCGTGTCAATGGCATCAGCGGAAGAAAAAGTACAGGATCACCAATACAACGGCCGGGATGCCAAGCAGCCAGCCGATCAGATATTTCCCCATAATGGCTTTCTCCCTTTGGCGCTGCCTACACCGACGAGGGGCATGCGCATAGGCCGGTCAAGGCAAAGATCGTTCCTGCCCGCTTCCACCGTCTCTGGATGGGAACGGCCGGGGCTGCATTGCGAGGCCCCAGTTGGGCGCCATCACGGGAAGCGCTTGTATAAACGTGTGTAAGTTCAGTTCCGCCAGGGGGTGCGCCCGCCGCCGACGCGCAAGGCGCCTGCCTGTCGCTCGGCTTGCGCTCGTTGCTTGGCGATCGCTCGCAGATTCGCTGCGACGCACAGGGCGAAGGCCTCGTCGTACCAGGGTTCGGCGCCGCTCGCTGCGACCACGATTCCATCGAGCCAGACGCTGCCCCACAGCAGGCTGTCGCCTTCGCGCAGGAAGTGAGGGTACGAGCTTTGCAGCCGATGACAGTCGTTGCCGCGTTGCCAGCCGAGCCGGGCTTTTTCGCGCGCAAATGCCGCATAGTCGGCATCCCACTGCGACCGGTCGCCAATCGCATGCTCGAGCAGCACTGCCCGATCGAAGCTTGCATCGCCCGGGCCGATTGCAGGATCCATCACGACGAGATACAGAAAGCCGCTTCCACATACCTGTTTGTCGAGCATGGCCGTCTCGATCATCGGCAGCGCCATCTCGAGCGCCTGCCGGGCGGCAGCCGCGTCTGCAAAATAACTTCCCGCGATGCTTGCCCGATTCAAAGCGTGATCTCCGCCGCCAGGGGCGCATGATCCGACAGGTGCGACCATGGACGACTGGGCAAGAGGATCGGCCTGTGCACGCTCGCGTTGCGCACATAGATTCGATCCAGCTTCAGTATCGGCCAGCGGGCCGGGAATGTCTTCGCCGCCCGCCCGTGGGCGTGCACGAACACCTCGTGCAGGCCGGCGCAACGGTCGAGCACCCGGTGCGCACGAACTTGCCAGTCGTTGAAGTCGCCCGCGATCAGCAGCGGCGCATCGCGCGGAACATCGCTGTCCACCAGCCTGCACAGCAACTCGAGTTGCTTGTGACGATGAGACTCCTGCAGTCCCAGATGCACGCAAATCACGTGCATCTCGATGCCGTGATCCGGAACCTCGAGCACGCAATGGAGCAGGCCTCGTTTCTCGGGACCCTCGATCGAAATGTCCCGGTTCTCGAAGTGCTTGATCGGAAACTTCGACAACACGGCGTTGCCGTGGTCGCCGCTCGGATAAACCGCGTTGCGCCCATAGGCGAAGTCGTTCCAGATCGTGTCGGCCAGGAACTCGTAATGCGGCGCGCTCAGCAGCCCTCCTCGTCGATGGCCGGCACGTTTGCTCGCGCCGATCACTTCCTGCAGGAAGACCACATCGGCCGACACGCTGCGCACCGCCTCACGCAGCTCGTGAAGGATGAACTTCCGGTTGAAGAGCGTGAACCCCTTGTGGGTGTTCACGGTCAGGACCCTGAACGACAAGGCCGGCATCGTCGACATCGTTTTGGCATACCCCACGGGAATCGTTGAACAACGGTGTGACCTCGAGCATCCCACATCTCCACGTCCTGCGCACGGCCGACGGGGAGCCGCTCCCGGATGGGACATGGCAGTTGCTCGAAGAGGTGACGCGCTCGAGTCATTGCCACCGCCCCCCCTGTTGCGGGAGTTCCCCATGACCGGTTCCGATCACGAAGGCAAGAATGTTGGAAGAGATGTGCCGCCTGCAGGCACCGAGCAGTGCAGCATTCAGCAGGACCAGGACGCTGGCGACCAGGCCGCGGGATCCGGCAAGGAAGCTCCCATCTGCTCGATTACTCCGCGACGAAAGGCGCCATCCATGCGTTCACGAAGTCGCTCGCGCAGAATCTCCTCGAGCGCGGCATCCGCGTGAATGCAGTCGCTTCCGGGGCCGGTCTGGACGCCACTCAATCGTGCGTCCGATCACCGGAAGCGTGAGCGCCATCTGATTTTTCACCGCCTATACTTCCGCCTTCACGAAATCCGAAGAGCGGGAGCAAAGCGGTGAAGTTGAAGATGGCCGAGAATTCAGTTTTTGCAATCCTGTTGCGCTCGCCCTGGTGGATCAGCGCCGCCGTTGCAAGCGTGATTCTTCTGATTTCCCGGCTCGCACTGCCGGCAAACTGGTTTGCCTACGGCGCCTTCTCGGCGGTGCCGTTCGTGGCGATCGGCGGCGTTGCTGCCTGGAAGCAGTTCCAGGTGCCGAGCGCCAACCGGGTGGCCAACACGGTCCAGGCAGTTCGGGCAATGCCGTGGAGTGCCTTCTCGCAAACGGTTGAAGACGCTTTCCGCCGCGACGGCTATGCCGTGACACGCGCCGGCGGTCCGGCTGTCGACTTCGAGATGGTCAGGCTGGGTCGCACCGCGCTTCTCAGTTGCAAGCGCTGGAAGACCGCGCGCACCGGTATCGAACCCTTGCGCGACCTCGTTGCTGCAAAAGACGCCCGCGATGCGCACGAGTGCATCTACATCACCACCGGGGAAATCACCGACAAGGCGCGGCTTTTCGCCGCGCAGCGCAAGATCCGACTGATTGACGGCGCCGATCTTGCAAGGCTGCTGCCCGGCGTGACACGCCGCCAGAGGACTTGATCAAAATCGTGAGCCAAACGACAATGCGCCGGAATCGAGGAGGAAAGTTGCCATCCAGCTTCCGATTCAGATCGACTCGCTATGTGCCCGGAACCTGCAGGATCAGGTCTTTGAACAGATCAAGGCACTGATCCTGGATGGCAGGCTGGTTTGCGGGACCCCCGTGCCGGCCTCTCGTACACTGGCAAGGGACCTGAACATCTCGCGAAACACGGTGCTCGGCGCCTATCAGCGTTTGGGCGATGAGGGCTTTCTCGAGACCCGCGAACAGGTCGGCACATTTGTCGCTGCGCGAGTCCGTGCCGACGGCCCGCACGATGCTGTCCCGGCGCCTGCCGCACGCACCTACGAGGGCGATGCGCTGCTCGCCGGGCGGCTGCGGTTTCGAGCACAGCCCCACTGCGTGCTGAGCCCACGGCGAGACGGGCTTGCCCACGACCTCTGGATCGGCCGGATCGATGCGCGGCTGTTCCCGGCCCGCGCCTGGCGCAGCCTGCTGCTGCAACTGCTTGATTCACCGGGTTCGAATCTGTCCGAGTACGGCGAGCCCGAGGGACTGGCGGCGCTGCGCTGCTCGATCGCGGCCTATGTCGGCGCGGCGCGCGGCATCGTCGCAGACCCCGCCCAGATCCTGATCACCAGCGGCATCCAGGAAGGGCTCAGCTTGTTGGCGCGCCTGCTGGTCCAACCGGGCGTCGATGTGGTGATCGAAGACCCCTGCTACCGGGGCGCGAGCGGCGTGTTCGCGAGCCATGGCGCGCGGCTTCGCTCAGCGCCGGTGGATGCCGACGGCATCGACACCGCAGCGCTGCCGCGCGCGGCCGCCCTCGCCTACGTCACCCCCTCGCACCAGTATCCGCTCGGCTCCACGCTCTCGCTCGAGCGGCGCCGCGCGCTCCTCGATTGGAGCCACGCTTGTGGCGCCTATCTGGTCGAAGACGACTACGACAGCGATTTCTACTACGACCGCGCGCCACTGCCGGCGCTCAAGAGCCAGGACACGCACGATCACGTTGTTTACCTGGGCACGTTTTCGAAAAGTGTCGGCGCCGGCCTGCGGCTGGGCTTCATGGTCTTGCCGTGGCAGTTGATCGAGCCTGCGCGCGCCGCCAAGTCGCTGTTTAATAATTGCGAGCCCTGGCTGGAACAGGCGGTGCTGACCCGGTTCATCAACGAGGGAGGCTTTGCCCATTACTTGCGCCGCCTGCGCCGGATCTGCGTTGCGCGCCGCGATCACCTGCGCGCAGCGATTGCGCATCATCTTCCCGGCTCACGCATAGCAGGCGCCGAGAGCGGGATGCACCTGGCGTTCTATCTGCCGAACGAGTTGCCCGGCGCCGCTGAACTCGAGCAGGCTGCGCGTGCACACGGGGTCGGCATCTACAGCATCGGCTCTGCGAACGCGTATCTCTCCCCCGCAGGATGCAGCGAGGCCTTGACGCGGTGCCTGCTCGTCGGATATGCCAGCCTGAGCGAATGCGAAATCAGCGAGGCGATGCTGCGCGTGCGCCAGGCGCTCGAATCCTTGCGCTGACCCTCAGGTCTTGTCGTCCGATCCTTCCGGACTTCCCGAGGTTCCCGGACTTCCCGAACTTTCCGGGCCGCCCGATGTATCGGGTATCCGGATGCGCCGGCGAGTCACCACCACGGGTTCGGTCTTGCGCCTTGCCTGAGGCGCCTCTGTGCGCGGCCGAAACTCCTGGGAATGAGGGGCATGAGACCGGGGCCGGCCCACCGACGGCTGCACCGAGCTGACCGCGTGGTGGTACAGCAGCAACTCTCCGCTGCCCGTGCGCAGCAGCATGGAGCGCCCGTCGAACGACTGGATTCTGCCTTGCAGCCGAGTACCGACCACCAGGTAGACATCGACGCGGATGTGCTCGCGGCGAAGGCGATTCAGCATCGTGAATTGCGCGTTCTCCGCGCGGCCGGATTTGTCCGGCCCGGTGTCGTCTGGTTGTGACATAAGCGGATTCTAGTCCAGCGCCTCGGCGCCGATCGCGCCGCATGCTGCCAGGTCGGAGTCGCTGCATGCCGGCACCTGCGCGGCAAGCCGACGCAGCGCGGTTCGCATGCCTTCCTCCAGCACCGGGTGATAAAAGGGCATGCGCAGCAACTCATGCACGCTCAGCGACCGGTCGACCGCGAGCCCCAGCAGGTGCGCCATGTGCTCGCCGCCCGGCACGCACATCTCTGCGCCGAGCAGCACTCCCCGGTCGCGGGTGCCGTAGATGCGCATCAGCCCGTGGGTGCGCTGTGCCGCGCGAGCACGGCCCTGGCGCGCGAAATTGGCCTCTCCGATCACCGAGTGCTCCGGATCGAGTTCCCTGAAGCGCATGCCCACGGTTGCGACCTCCGGATCGCAGAACACGATCGACAATGAGGTGCGGCGGCGAAAGACCCGCGCGATATCGTCGCTTGCCGTGAGTCCGGCGATATGGCCTTCGTCGGCGGCTTCGTGCAGCACCGGTCGTCTTGCCAGGGCGTCGCCGGCAAGGAACACCGGCAGATCGGCCACCCTCATGGACAGCGGATCGACCGGCGGGATGCCTCGTTCGTCAAGTTCGACGCCAAGCGCCTGAAGCCCGATGTCATCGACATTCGGCCGTCGGCCAAGCGCCGCAACCACGCAATCGACCTCTAAGTCATGCTCGCCACTGCGCACACGCAGCGCGTCGCCATCGCGCGACACTTCGGCAGGCGCCCCCAGATGCACCGGGAATTCGCGGCGCAGCGCCGACAGCAGCGACTCGTTGACCAGCGGATCGCTCAGCCCGGCGACGAACTGGCCGGTTCCGAAGCCGGTTACCTGCAGCCCGAGCCTCGAAAGCGCCTGGGCCATCTCGGAGCCGACTGCGCCCATGCCGATCACTGCGATGCGCGGCGGCAGGTCTTCCTGCTCGAAAAGCGTGTCGGTGTCGAGCACGCGGCGTCCGAACTCGCGCCAAGCCTTGGGAACGATCGGACGCGAGCCGGTGGCGATGATGATCCTGCGCGCACTGAAGGTTCGCTCGCCGACCTCGAGCCGGTTCGGCCCGACCAGCCGCGCACGCCCCGTGATGCTGCGCTCGCCCAGCGCGTCGGTGACCTCCACCGTGCCCTTCACGAAGTCGTCGCGCAGTTCGCGCACCCGCCGCAGCACCGCCGGCAGGTCGACCGACAATCGTTCCGCGCCCCGAATCCCGAAGGTCTCGAAGGTATGCCGCCGGTGAAAGGCGTTTGCCGCTTCGATCAACGTCTTGGACGGCATGCAGCCGACTCGCGCGCATGTGGTGCCGTAAGGCCCGTCGTTGATGATCACGAATCGCCCGGTGGTACGGCGGATCCCGCGCAACGCAGCCAGCCCCGCGGTGCCCGCTCCAAGAATCGCGACATCCAATATCTGATCGGTCTCGTCGGGCTGATCGGTCTGATCGGTCATGAAGTCCTCCACCACGATTGCCGGCCGCAAGCCTTTGCGGCAGGATTGCGCCAAAAGTTTCCATGTTAGTCTCTAAATGGATAAGTCTTGACGGATCCTGCAAAGACTTCAATGGGTAGCAGCCATAGCCGGAACGATGCTGAAGCGGGTGAGCGAACACGCTG
>CAJDTU010000027.1_pt1 | contig 69210 bp, 62 predicted proteins | sample 7389901 | NCBI WGS metagenome assembly CAJDTU01 (sample SAMEA7055649, study PRJEB34461) | soil metagenome | biome: terrestrial ecosystem; feature: Peninsula; material: soil | place: Antarctica | collected 2016
GTCGGGTGCTACGTTGAAGATCGCTCCACCAACGGCAAACGAACCCTGAAAGCCCATGCTGGGTCTCCTCGCAGGCTTGGATGGGTAGTCACTCAGGCCTACGACTCGATTACTACCCAGCCATGAATATAATTCTATGCCGCGGCGGCCGACAAATCCAGGCTCAATGTTCTTAATGTGCCTCTGCGAAATGCCACCGATCTCGCACCCCAATCCGCCCATGCGATGGAAGGCGACATCCGGTGGCGCTGGCCGAGAAGATTGTCGATTTCGGAGACCCGCAAGGGCCGGAACCGGCCTTTGGCCACCCGTTTGTTCGAATGCCAGGTGTAGTCCCCGGTCAGATTGATGTGATCCCAGCCCAGGGGCGTCAGGTGCTGCAGCAGGTTGTCGTCGACCGTTTCCTGCTCGCGCAGCGCCGACACCGCGCGTTCCAGATAAACCGTGTTCCAGAGCGTGATGGCGGCCACGACCAGGGTCAGGCCGCTGGCACGGTAGCGCTGATTTTCATAGGACCGATCGCGGATCTCGCCCAGACGGTGGAAGAACACGGCGCGCGCCAGGGCGTTGCGGGCTTCGCCCTTGTTCAGGCCTGCATTTGTGCGCCGCCGCAGCGCCGGGTCCTGAAGCCATCGGAGGGTGAACAGCGTTCGCTCGAGCCGCCCGATCTCCCGCAGTGCCCGTGCCAGGCCATTTTGCCGGGGGTAGGCTCCGAGCTTGCGCAGGATGAGCGAGGCCGTCACGGTGCCGGTCTTGATCGATGCCGCCAGGCGCAAGACTTCGGCGAACTGCTGCTCGATCAAGCGCGTGTTCACGGACCCGCCGATCAGTGGCGCCAGGGACGGCCATAGCCAGGAGCGCCGGGCACGAAGATTCGATGATCCCCGAGACCTCGAATTCGTGGCGCGAACCGGAAGCCGAGCAAATGGCACAGCGCGAAGACGTGATCGGTGAACCCGGCCGTGTCGGTGTAGTGCTCCTCGATCCGCAGGTCTGACTCGTGGTACAGCAACCCGTCCAGGACATAGTGGAGCGTACTGGTCCGAGATGTGGGTGTAGAAGAGAACGCCCGGTTCATTGCCATACCGGGCATTCACCGCTCCGGCGGATTCGCCTTGCCCGCCCGCGCGGTAGCGCTGACCATCGGACGACGAAGTCGTGCCTTCGCCCCAGTGCGCCGCGAACGGAATCCGATGCTGGTAGTTGATCAACTCGGCCAGCGACCGGCTGTAGGTTTCATCCCGGATGTGCCATGCGACCAGCCGGGACAGTCGCGCGACACTCGTGCTGGGGCAGGCCTCGGCCATCTTGTACAAACCAAGGTTCAATCCATCGGCCAGCACCGCCGTGAGCAGCAGCGGTCGATCCGGCGCCGGGCGCTCGGTCTTCAGATGACCGAAGTGCTCGGTGAAGTTCGTCCACCGATCGACCTCGAGCAGCAGATCGGTGATCTTCGCGTGCGGCAGCAGCGCGAACGCTTTCCCCTTGAGGGCTTCGGCGGCGTCCGGTACCTCGTTGTCCAGCGGCGTGATCTTCAGGCCGTCCTGCGTGAGTGACGCATCGGGAAGTTCGCCCCTCGCGGCCAGTCTTTCCGTCAGGTCGAGCTGGAGGCGCAGCTGCTCGAGCCGCTCGGCGAGATACCCAGACGCGTCGGCCGCGGGCCAGCCCGTGCTGGCCGGTGCGCAGGCTGTCGGCGAAGGTTGCCGGGGGCAGCAGGTACTCGTCGAAATCCTTGAACTGTCGACTGCCGACGACTGACACGTCACCGGCGCGTAGCGCGTTCTTGAGCTCGGACATGACCGCCAGCTCGTAGAATTTGCGATCGATTCCCTGCGCCGTGAAGATCAGCGGCTCCCAACGCTTGCGCAGGAATTCGGTCGGGACCGTTTCGGGCAGCTTGCGCGCCTTGCTGTCGTTGACTTCGCGCAGACAGTCGACCGCCGCCAGCAGCGGCGCCGCCACGGGCGCGCCGCGCAGCTCGAACATCGCCAGGAAGGCCGGCTCGTATCGCCGTAGCTGGGTGTAGTAGTCACCGACCAGGTGCGCAGGTGATCGAAACTCTCGTCGCGAGCCAGCTTGCCGGCCTCCAGAACCGTCGCCGTGAAGACGTCCCAAGGCAGCACGGCTTCGATCGCTTCGTAGGGGTCCGCGCCACTGGCCTTGGCATGGATCAACGCGGTGCCGATTTCGCCGACTAGTCGCACCTTGTCGTTGATCGCCTTGCCGGACTCTGCGAAGGTGGGCGTCCAAGGTCTGCAGTGTCGACCGCTGTGCCAAGGTATGCCACGTCAGGGTCTGCCGGCGTCCCGATGCACGACACGAGCGTTCGGACGGTCGGCGCGAGTCGATTCAGAGCTGGCATCCGTCGGATTGACGTTCGCACGTGTGTCCTGACATCCCAGCTCAGGCTCGCTCCACGATAGCTGGGCGCCGAGGCGACATCAGGGCGCACAAGCATTCGCGGCCGTCTCCCGCGCCTCGTTCAGCAGCCGCCGACCTTGCGGGCGCAGCGTGACACGGCGCTTGCCGCCGCCATCTGCAGCGCGCTCCACAAGCCCGGTCTTCTCCAGCGGCAGCAGCAGCCGCAGCAAGCGCGAGGCCGGCATGCACAAGGTGCGCGCGAGCGCCTTCACGGGCGCAGCGCCGCCGGCGGCATCCAGCACCGTCAGCAGCACGAAATCGGCCCACGACAGGCCGTGATACGTGCCGAGTTCATCGTCGAGCATGAACACGATCGCCGCGTGCTCCAGGTGCCGGTGGACGCAGGCTTGCAAGGCCTCTTCGCTCATGGCGTCAGCCCTTGAAGTTCGCGGTGGATCTGCTCCAGCGCTTTCAGTTCGCCCGCATAGTCGAAACCTGCCTCCTCGCGTTCCTTCACGAGCTCCAGCACTTCGAAGGCCAACCCCTCGGCCCCGCTGCGATGCCACTCGGCCTGCAGCACGCGGTCCGCGTGCTTGCCCATGCCCAGTTCAAAGCGAGCGCGGTTCAGCGCCGCCTGCACGTTGCGGCTCGCGCCGAGCAGCAGGTGACCGCTCGCGCGGTCACGGATGGCGTAGATGCCCATCGGCGGGAAGGCGTCACGCGCGTGGCGTGCGGCCGTACGCCGCGCCGAGCGCGACGCATGGTTGGCAGAAGAATCCATCTTCTTTCTCCTTGTGACGGTAGTAGAGGCCGTGCGGCGTCAGCATGTCCAGGAACGCGGCAGGACAGGCCCCGTTAGCCCGGTGCAGGTTCGGCGAGTTGCAGCACGTAGGCCTGCACGTCTTGCGGCCATGCGGCCATCTGCGCTACCAGCCGCTCATGGTCGCCGGCGAATAGCGCCCGCGACGCTTCCTCGAAGCCGGCGAGGTCGCCCGCCAGCGTGAACATGGCGTGATACGCGCGATCGCGCGCCTGGCGCGTCCGGTCCCGCTCGCCGCCGTTGCGCCGCGCTTCGTGCACGAGCTTGCGCAAGGCCACCGAGGCGCCGCCTGGTTGCGCCGCGAGCCAGTTCCAATGTTCCGGCAGCAGCGTCACTTCCCGAGCGACCACGCCGAGCTTGGGGCGACCGCGGCCCTTGGGAGCTTGGGTCTGTGCCACCACGGTGTAGCGGGCCGCGACGGCTTGCTCGTCGCCCCGCAAGTCCAGGTCGCCAGACTGGCCGCTGGCATCGCTGAAGACCAGCGGATGCGCCTCGGGCTGCGCCTGCTGCGCCCGCAACACGGCCACAGCGACCTCGTGCAAGGGACCGGTGATGAGGCGGCGCCCTTCCAGGAAAGCGGTGTGGGTGAGTGGCATGGCTGGGTCCATGCGGTGCATTTTATCGGGGTTAAATTACTGCGTCAATAAGACCCGGGTAAAAATTCAACTTGCTGAGACGGGCTCGCCGCCAGCGCCAGGCCCGCTGCGCCGTCTTGTGCGCGACACCGCGGTACTCAGTCGCGAAGCGCTCGCCGCGGCCGCAATGATTTCTGCCGAGCGCGCAGCGTCATGCACTTGCGCCGCGGCTCCGCGCACCCCTCCTTCATCCCTGTGCGCAGTGCCGTGCGGGCTCCGCTCTCAGCACGGTGGCCACGGCTGGGACCTACAACTCCGAATCGCCCCACACTTCGGCACGTGCTCACGACTCAACTTTTACAGATTTGCTACGACATCCGAGCTTGCTCAGACGATGATCTATACGCGCGTGTCCTCAAGGTCGGCGGTTATGGAGTCAAAAGCGCACCTGGGACGATGGATTGAACCTCAGCGAACCCGCCGTTCATGACCGTCGCCTCTTGGCCGATTGGCGCAGTTGCCGATCCGGGGCGTGCGACGGCATCAATCTAAGGACCGGTCATTCGCCCAACAAGCCGGTGCCGCGACGATGCAGCCAAGCGTTGGGGGCACGACACGCAGCCGAAACGCTCACGGCGGCAAGCCGATGTCGCACAGTGCGGCCGTCTGGAGCGACCGTAACGGCTTAGCGTACAAAAAATCCGTTTCTTGAGGGCTACCCGATACCGTTGTGGTGCACAGCGTGGATCGCCTGGCGCGCAACCTCGATGACTTGCGCCACCTGGTGCAGAAGCTCACCAAGCGCGGGGTGCGCAACGAGTTCGTTAAAGAATGCCTGACGTTTACCGGCGAGGACTCGCCAATGGCAAACCTGATGCTGTCCGTAATGGGGCATTCCCCGAGTTCGAGCGTGCACTGATCGGCGAGAGGCAGCAAGGTTTGCGAGTCTACCTTCAGTGCGTCGCGATGTAGTGAAGCCGAAAGGGCAGAAGCGGCGGTGTGACTTCGCCGCCTCTCCCGGCCCGTCGTTTCAAGCAAGGGGCTACGTTCACGGCGGCCAAGGGTCAGCGGTCGGGCGGTGCAGCTTCATCGAGCCGCGCGAGGACTCCGGCTATGATTCGATCGCAGCGCGCGCCGGCAAACGAGTAGGCTTCTTCAACGCAGAGCTCGACGTCGTGCGCAAGGGCTTCGCGCAACAGCGCGCGAGCGCGAAAGTAGCGGGTGCGCACCGTGGGCGGGGGAACCCCGAGACACTGGGCGGTCTCCTCGACACTCATGTCCTCGACTGCACGCAGCACGAACACGGTGCGAAAGGCGGCCGGCAGCCGATCGATCGCCGATTCGAGCAGGCGCCGCGTCTGTGCGTGCAGCGCCGCGGTCTCGGGCTGGCCTGACGGGTCCTCGCGCATATCCTCTCCTTCCGGCGCTTCGCCGTCGCGCTTCGCATCACCGCTCAGCCAGATTACCTCGGCCCGGCGCTTGCGCTTGCGGATACGCCCGATTGCCTCGTTGGCCACGATACGTACCAGCCAGGTCGACAGCTTCGCGTCGGCGCGAAATCCTGCCATCGCGTGCCAGGCATGCACCCAGGCTTCCTGGCAGGCGTCTTCGGCCTCGGCGTCGTCGTTCAAGATGCTGCGCGCGGTTCGATACAGCTTCTGGTTGTGCCGCTTCATCAGCGCACTCAGTGCATTACGGTCGCCACCGGCGATTCGCCGCGCCACCTCGAAGTCCGACTCCTCGTTGTCGATCGTCGCCGCCACTGCCGTCTGCATGTCCGTTCTCCGTCAAATCGAATGCTCTTTCGCTACATTGGACGAGGTGAAGCGGTGCTGCGTTCCCGGCCACGTCACGAGTGCCGACAGCCGTTGCGAATCGGGAACGCTGTCGAATCTGCATCATCTCGTTCGACCAGAGGTCAAGGGGAAGCTTTTCGTTCAGATCAACCCCTGGACGAGCACAGCATGGCTACGACAATCTTCGTCAGACTGCCTGCCAGGAATCTCGTCCGTAAGACGCCATGCGACCGATCGAATGCAAAGGAGTGAAATTGATGAACTACATTGATGGTTTCGTGGCGGCCGTGCCCACGGTCAATCGCGACAGCTTCAGGAAACATGCCGAGGACTCCGCCGCCGTGTTCAGGGAGCACGGCGCGCTCAAGGTGGTCGAGTGCTGGGGCGACGACGTGCCCGAAGGCAAGCTGACTTCGTTTCCTTTGGCGGTCCAGCGCAAGGACGGCGAGACGGTCGTATTTTCCTGGATCGTGTGGCCGTCGCGAGCGGCTCGCAACGAAGGAATGAAGAAGGTCATGGCCGACCCGCGGATGCAGCCGGACAGCAACCCGATGCCGTTCGATGGCAAGCGGATGATCTACGGCGGGTTCGAGATGCTCGTCGAGGTGTAAGCCTGAGCGCCGATTGGCGGCCAGTTGAAAACCCGGCACGGCGGACGCGGGGTCGGGGCCGTAGGCCAATCGGCTCACCGGGCTTATGCTCACTGCGGCAAGGGTCGCGGGAGCGAACCCGTGCCGCAACGATTGACAGACCGCTACCGACGAACTGCATCACCGCGTTGCGCCACGGCAGCCGGCCGCCGTTGCCGGCCAGTTGCACCATCACATGAACCGGCCCGACTTAGCGCATCGCCTTGGATACGATCTGAAACAGCAGGCCGATCAGCAGGCCGATCAGCAGTTCGCCCACAAAGGGCAGCGCGAGCCGCCAATGTCAAGCCAGCGACTCGTACGCCTCAGCATCCGGCGTGAGGCCGGCCCGGACCTGACTCGACTCCGTCAGCAGCCGAAAGGCGACAATGACGAGGCAGGTCGCCAGGCCGGTCGCCGCCCCCAGTAGCGACAGGGCAACGAGCGCGTCAGCGCCCGCGAGGTGATCGCGAAAGTCGTCGAGCGCGGTGCGCGCGGTGGCGGATCGAGGAAAGCGCGGCAGGCAAGGATGAGGCAGGAAGGAGCGCCGACTCTATCAATGGCCCACGATACGTTGCGTCGAGCCTGGATCCGTCCCAGGACCCGGCAGCGGCCAACGATTTCGCACCGATCAACTTTTTCACAAACAATGGATGCATCTCCGAATGTCGACCACGATCAGGATTGGTATCGCAGGGCATGGAAATCTCGGCAAAGGCGTGGAGTCTGCCATCGCGCAAAACGCCGACATGCGACTTGTCGCGGTGTTCACGAGAAGAAATCCCGAAACCGTCGCATTGACGGCCGCTGGCGTGCCGGTCCACAGAATCGAGGCCGTCGGCGAGTTCCGGAATGAAATCGATGTGCTGATTCTGTGCGGTGGCTCGAAGGACGATCTGCCGCAGCAGGGACCGACGCTCGCTGCTCTGTTCAACACGGTCGACAGCTTCGACACGCATGCCCGGATTCCGGATTATTTCGACGCGATCGACCGGTCGGCAAGACAGGGCGGCACCACAGCGATCATTTCGGTGGGCTGGGATCCCGGCCTGTTCTCGATCAATCGCCTTTACGGCGAAGCCGTACTGCCCGAGGGCACCACCTACACCTTCTGGGGCAAGGGCCTGAGCCAGGGACATTCCGATGCCCTGAGACGTGTTCCGGGTGTGAAGGGCGCCGTTCAATACACAATCCCCGTGCCGAAAGCCATCGATCGGGTGCGAAGCGGCGCGCGCCCTCCCCTGTCGACCCGGGACCGCCATACCCGCGACTGTTACGTCGTGCTCGAAGCTGGCGCGAATCCGGTTGATGTTGAACGCGCGATCGTAACGATGCCCGACTATTTCGCCGATTACGCCACGACGGTGACGTTTATCAGCGGGGAAGAACTCGCGCGGGATCACGCGGCGATGCCACACGGTGGTTTTGTTATCCGGAGCGGCGAAACCGGCGCGGGCGAAGCCCAGGCCATCGAATATTCGTTGAAACTCGACAGCAATCCGCAGTTCACCGGGAGCGTTCTCGTTGCCTATGCGCGCGCCGCGTTCAGGCTGAATCGTCGAGGCGAGGTCGGCGCGAAAACCGTGCTCGATATCGCGCCGAGCCTGCTGTCACCCCGAAGCGCTGAAGACCTGCGCAGGAACCTGCTCTGAGCCAGTTCGGCTATTCGGTCAGCGGGTATCGCGCTGCCCCAACGCGGCGCGAGACGCCTGGAGCCGTAACGCAAAGAGGCACGCGGCCTCTTCCGTTCACGAGCAAATTTCGCATTGCTTGACCGGACGGCGTTCGATGTCGCGTGAGCTGTTGTCAGCAGCCCCGAAGCCGGATATGGTCGTTGACAGGCTGCGGCCGGCCGCGGCAGGAGACGGGCTTGGACACTCGCAAACCAGACGAACCCGCGACCCGACAGGAAGAGCTGCGCACCTTTCTTTTCCTCACCGTTGTGGCCGCACCTGTGCTCGCGGTGGTCATCGTCGGCGGTTATGGCTTTCTCGTCTGGATGTACCAATTGCTGAGCGGAAACCTGCCTGGATGAATGCGAGCCCCATCCACTCGACAGCGCATGGCTCCGGCGGCGGCCGGGACGGCGACAGCGATATCGACAGTGACATCCATATCGCCGGCGTGTTTGTCCAGAGCCGCCCCGCTTCACTCGCCCAGGTGCAAGCCGCGATCGACGCGCTCGAGGGCGCCGAGGTATTTCGCAGCAGCGCCGAGGGCAAGGTTGTCGTCGTCCTCGAGGCTGCCTCGGCGCAAAGCGTGCTCGAAACGATCGACGAGATCCGTGCGTTGGCCGGCGTCCTGAACGTCTCACTTGTGTATCAGCACGCGGAGCCGGCGTCTTCGCTCCAGCAGGAGATCGACCCATGAGCCTGACCCGACGCGACTTCATTCGCCAGACAGCAGGCAGCACTGCCGCGGTGGCGGCTGGCATCCCGTCGATCGCCGATGGTGCCAACGTAGTGACCGACGCTGCCCGAACGCAACTGAACTGGTCAAAGGCGCCGTGCCGATTCTGCGGCGTGGGCTGTGGCATAAACGTGGCCGTCAAGGACGGCCGCGTCGTTGCCACGCACGGCGACATCAACTCGGAAGTGAACCGCGGCATCAACTGCGTGAAGGGCTACTTCCTCTCGAAGATCATGTATGGCAGCGATCGCCTGACCCAGCCGCTGCTGCGGATGACGAACGGGCGCTACGACAAGAACGGCGAGTTCGAACCGGTCTCGTGGACGCAAGCCTTCGACGTGATGGCGGAAAAGTTCAAGCAGGCGCTGCGCGAAAAAGGCCCCACCTCAGTGGGGATGTTCGGCTCCGGCCAGTGGACAGTCTGGGAAGGCTACGCGGCACTCAAGCTCTTCAAGGCCGGGTTTCGCTCGAACAACCTGGACCCGAACGCCCGCCACTGCATGGCCTCGGCGGTGGCCGGCTTCATGCGCACCTTCGGCATGGACGAGCCGATGGGCTGCTACGACGACATCGAAGCCGCCGATGCCTTCGTGTTGTGGGGCTCGAACATGGCGGAGATGCACCCGATCCTGTGGACGCGGGTCACCGATCGGCGGCTCTCCGCGCCGCACGTGCGGGTCGCCGTGCTGTCGGTCTACGAGCATCGCTGCTACGACCTGTCTGACCTCACGCTCACCTTCCGGCCGCAGACCGACCTGGCGATCCTCAACTACATCGCCCATTACATCATCAAGAACAACGCCGTGGATCGCGCGTTCGTTGATCGCAACACGCGCTTCGTCATCGGCAATACCGATATCGGCTACGGTCTTCGGCCCGAGCATCCGCTGCAGGTCAAGGCAGCCAACACAGCCGATCCCGGCGGCAGCCGGCCGGCCAGCTTCGACGAGTTCGCGAAGTTCGTGAGCGAATACGACCTCGATTCGGTCGCCAGGCTGACGAACGTTCCCAAAGGCAGGCTCGAGCGCCTGGCGCAGCTCTACGCCGACCCGAAGACCAAGGTCACGTCCTTCTTCACGATGGGCTTCAACCAGCACACGCGCGGCACCTGGTGCAGCCAGTTGCTCTACAACATCCATTTGCTTACCGGCAAGATTTCCTCGCCGGGCAACAGCCCGTTTTCGCTCACGGGCCAGCCTTCGGCCTGCGGCACCGCGCGCGAGGTAGGCACCTTCTCGCACCGGTTGCCAGCCGACATGGTGGTCACGAATCCGAAGCACCGTGCGGAGGCCGAGCGCATCTGGAGGCTGCCCCCCGGCACCATTCCCGAAAAGCCCGGCTACCACGCAGTGCTGCAGAACCGGATGCTGAAGGACGGAAAGCTCAACGCCTACTGGGTCCAGGTCAACAACAACATGCAGGCCGCGCCCAACATCATGGAAGAGGCGTATCCGGGCTACCGCAATCCTGAGAATTTCATCGTCGTTTCCGACGCGTACCCGACCGTCACGACGATGGCTGCGGACCTGCTCCTGCCGACCGCGATGTGGGTGGAGAAGGAAGGCGCCTATGGCAACGCCGAGCGGCGCACGCAATTCTGGCATCAGCTCGTGAAGGCGCCGGGCGAGGCGCGCTCGGACTTGTGGCAGGTGATGGAGTTCTCGAAGCGCTTCCGGATGGAAGAGGTCTGGACTCCGGAGCTCCTCGACAAGAAACCGGAATACCGCGGCAAGACGCTTTTCGACGTGCTGTTCCGAAACGGTCAGGTCGATGCGTTTCCGCTCACGGACATGGAGGCCGGCTACGATAATGATGAATCGCAGGCGTTCGGGTTCTATGTGCACAAGGGCCTATTCGAGGAGTATGCACAGTTTGGTCGTGGCCACGGCCACGATCTCGCGTCCTTCGACACTTATCACCACACGCGGGGGCTTCGCTGGCCGGTCGTCAACGGGCGCGAGACGCTGTGGCGCTATCGGGAAGGCTACGACCCGTATGTCAAGCCCGGGGAAGGCGTGCGGTTCTACGGCTTTCCCGACGGCAAGGCGGTCATCTACGCCCTGCCCTACGAGCACGCGGCCGAGGAACCCGACAAGGAATATCCTTACTGGTTGTGCACTGGCCGGGTGCTCGAGCACTGGCACTCGGGTTCGATGACGCGCCGCGTGCCAGAGCTATACCGGGCGTTTCCGAACGCGGTCTGCTTCATGCACCCGGACGATGCGCGTGCACTGAACCTGCGACGCGGCGAGATCGTCGAGATTGTTTCCAGGCGCGGGAAGATCGAGAGCCGGGTCGAGACGCGCGGGCGCAACAGGCCGCCGCCCGGCCTGGTCTTCATGCCCTGGTTCGACGCCAGCCAGTTGATCAACAAGGTCACGCTCGACGTCACCTGTCCGATCTCGCTGCAAACCGACTTCAAGAAGTGCGCGGTGGCCCTGCGCAAGGTCCAAGGAGCTGCGGTATGACATCGAACAAGCGCATGCTGCTGCTGTGCCTGGCGGCGTTCGCGGGGTCCGCTCAGGCCGTCGATGCGACCGATGCCATGCGCGGCGCGCCGATCGATGTCACGACGCGGCCGCCGCCGCTCGCGAACCCCGACAACAGCGACCTGCGCAGCAGCCGCAGCTACGCAATGCAGCCTCCGGTGATCCCGCACAAGATCGACGGCTACCAGCTCGACAAGAACGCCAATCGCTGCATGTTCTGCCATACGCGCACCCGCACCCATGAGAGCCAGGCGCCAATGATCAGCGTCACGCACTTCATGGGGCGCGACGGGAATTTCCTTGCGGAGTTGTCGCCGCGGCGCTATTTCTGCCTGCAGTGCCATGTGCCGCAGACCACTCTCAAACCGCCGGTCGACAATACGTTCATCGACGTCGACCAGATGCTGTACGGAACGCAGGCGGGCGAGTCCAGGCAGCCGCCAACGCCACCGCAGCGCGCGCGCTAGGGCTGGCCGGCCATGTTCAAACTGGTGCGTCGCTACTGGTCGGTGCTCTCGCGCCCGAGCCGCTACTTAAGCCTCGGCTTCCTGACGATCGCGGGTTTCATTTCCGGCGTGGTGTTCTGGGGCGGCTTCAACACCGCGCTCGAATACGCCAACACCGAGCAGTTCTGCATCGGCTGCCACGAGATGCGCGACAACGTCTACAAGGAGTTGCAGGGCACGATCCATTTTACCAATCGCAGCGGCGTGCGCGCCAAGTGCTCCGATTGCCATGTCCCCCACGACTGGACCGCCAAGATCGCTCGCAAGATGCAGGCATCCAAAGAAGTGTGGGGCAAGATTTTCGGAACGATCGACACCCCCGAGAAGTTCGAGGCAATGCGCCTCACCCTGGCGCAGCATGAGTGGGCGCGCTTCAAGGCCAACGACTCGCTGGAATGCCGCAACTGCCATGACTTCCTCTACATGGACTTCACCCGCCAGAGCAGGCGCGCGGCCAACGCTCACTCCACTCAACTCGCCGACGGCAGCAAGACCTGCATCGACTGTCACAAGGGAATCGCACACCGGCTGCCCGACATGAAAGGGCTGGGCGTGCAGTAGACGCACCCTGGGTCGACCATGCAGACGATTCCCCGCTACCTCTCCCGGCTCGGCCTCGTTGGCCAGATCGTGATCGGCCTCGTCTGTGGCATCGTGCTCGCGCTGCTCGCCCCCGGCGCGGCCCGCTCGGTGGGCGTGCTGGGCGACGTATTCATCGCTGCGCTGAAGGCGGTGGCGCCTGTGCTGGTTTTCGTGCTTGTGATGGCCTCGATCGCCGGCCACCAACGCGGCCAGCAGACTTACGTCCGGCCGATCCTCATGCTTTATCTGATCGGTACGCTCTGCGCGGCTACGGTAGCGGTCACCGCGAGCTTCATCTTTCCCACGACCCTGGTGCTGATCGCGCCGCCCGTCGATAGCGCCCCACCCGGGGGCATTGCGAGCGTCCTGAAGAACCTGTTGCTCAGTGCAGTCGCCAATCCGGTCCAGGCGCTCCAGGAAGCGAACTTCATTGGCATTCTCGCTTGGGCGGTGGCGCTGGGTATCGCGTTCAGGCACGCTGCGGAAACTACGCGCGCGATGCTGAACGACCTCTCCGCGGCGGTGTCACAGCTCGTCGCGCTGGTCATCCGCTTCGCACCGCTGGGCATCTTCGGGATCATGGCAAGCACCTTGGCAGGATCGGGTCTGAGCGCCCTGCTCGGCTATGCACGGCTGCTGCTGTTGCTGGCCGGATGCATGATCTTCGTCGCCTTGGTGACGAACCCCCTCATCGTGTTCTGGAAAATGCGCCGCAATCCGTACCCGCTGGTGTTCACCTGCCTGCGTGAAAGCGCCATCACCGCTTTTTTCACGCGCAGTTCGGCGGCCAACATTCCGGTGAACATGGAATTGTGCAGGCGTCTGAACCTGCACGAAGACACATACTCGATTTCGATCCCGCTGGGAGCGACCATCAACATGGCGGGCGCGGCGATCACCATCTCTGTCATGTCGCTCGCAGCAGCGAATACGCTCGGAATCGCGGTCGATATCCCGACCGCCTTGCTCCTGTGCATCGTGGCATCGATCGCGGCCTGCGGCGCTTCCGGAGTAGCCGGTGGCTCGCTGCTGTTGATTCCGCTGGCCTGCAGCCTGTTCGGCATCTCGGCCGATGTGGCGATGCAGGTCGTAGCGATCGGATTCGTGATCAGCGTAGTGCAGGATTCGATGGAAACGGCGCTGAACTCCTCCACGGACGTGCTCTTCACGGCCGCCGCCAGCCCCATCGAGGAGGGACAAGCGTTGCACGGCGCCGGCGGGGCGGCTCGCGTCTGAACACAACCTTGGGAGATACAGAGCAGCACTTCTGAGAGCAAAAAAATGCCTGGGCAACCGCGCCGGGCCGACCAGCCGCGCGCGGCGATCGGTGTCGCCGGATGCGCCCACATCGATACCGCCCGCTCTGTTGGCGCCCGCCCGCTCTTGGCAAGGCGGCTGCGCAGGGGTACTGTCGGTGCCGGGTCGCCCAGGTGGCCACGTCGTTGAAAAATCGCAATCGGGGGACAAGACATGAAATCAGGGTCGAGGGGGTTGGCAGGCGTGTTGGCAAGCGGCGCTGCCGCAGCGGTGTTGTCGCTCGGAGCCGCCGGCGACGCAGGTGCAGCGGACAAGCCGATCAGGATCGGCGTGGTGACCTTTCTGTCGGGCCCCGCCGCCGGCCCGTTCGGCGTGCCGGCGAGAAACGGCGCCGAGGTGGTGGTGGAGGAGTTGAACGCGGGCAACGCGCCGGCGCCTTACGCGACCAAGGGCTTTGGCAGCTCGCCCGTTGAACTCACGTTCATCGACGAGGCCGGCGGCACGACCAAGCAAGTGACCGAATATCGCAACCTGGTGCAGCAGCGGGGTGTCGATCTGGTGATCGGCTACATCTCGAGCGGCGACTGCCTGGCAATCGCCCCGGTCGCCGAGGAGTTGAAAAAGCTCACGGTGCTCTTCGACTGCGGGACTCCGCGCATCTTTGAAGACGGCTCGTACAAATACCTGTTTCGCAGCGGCGCCACCGGAACGATGGACAGTATCGCCGCTGCCCTGTACCTGAAGGATCGCAACAAGGACGTGAAGAAGTACGCCGGCATCAACCAGAACTATGCCTGGGGCCAGGATTCGTGGGAAGAGTTCAAGCTGTCGATGGCCGCGCTATATCCGAAGGCCGAGATCACGACCGCGCAATTCCCGAAGTTTCTGGCCGGGCAATACGGCGCGGAAATCTCTACCCTCGTATCGAGCGACTCCGACGTGGTGCAGTCGAGCTTCTGGGGCGGCGACCTCGATGCGCTGATCCTGCAGGGTTCGCCGCGCGGACTGTTCAAAAAGAGCACGGTGGTGCTGACGACCGGTGAGACGGCCGTGCAAAAGCTGGGCGGCCAGATCCCTGACGGCACGATCATCGGTGCGCGCGGGCCGTTCGACATGTTCGCGCCCGATAGCGAGCTGAACAAGTGGTTTCGCAAGGTGTACGCCGATCGCCACGGTGTCACGCCCAGCTATCCCTCCTACAAGATGACGCAGGCGATCCTGGGCGTGAAAGCTGCCTATGAAAAGGCGCAGGCGGCCAATGGCGGCAAGGTGCCCGATCAGGATCAGATCATTGCGGCGTTCGAACACCTGACCTGGGAAGGTCCGGGCGGCGAGGTCACCATGGGCCGGGGCAAGGGTCACCAGGCGGTCCAGGGCACGGCCTACGGGACCGTGAAGCAGGTCGACGGCAAGCTCACGGTGACCGATGTGACGCACTTCCCGCCCGAGAAAGTCACGCCGCCCGAGGGGGTGAAGAGCGAGGAGTGGATCAAGTCCGGCTTCAAGCACTGACCGGTTGCTGCGTTGCTCGATTGCTCCGGGGAGATGCACCTTGAACCAACTGCCTGCCGTCCTGGCCGACGGCGTGATTTACGCGTCGTGGCTGTTCCTGATCGCAGTGGGTCTCACGCTGATCTATGGCGTGATGAAGATTCTCAATATGGCGCACGGCAGTTTCTATGCGCTGGGCGCCTACGCCGGGGCTTCGCTCGCCGGAGCCTGGCTCGCGCAGGGCTACACGCCGTATGGCAGCTATCTTGTGCTCGTGGGCGCGGCGATCATCACCGGGCTGATTGCCGGACCCCTGATCGAGCGCGGTGTGCTGCGCTTCATGTATGGCAAGGATGAAATCATCCTGCTGCTGGTGACCTACGCGATTTTCCTGATCCTCGAAGATGTGATCAAGCTGATCTGGGGCGTCGATCCTTATTTCATCGCCGAACCTTATGGCCTGCTTGGAACCATCGAGTTCGGCAACCTGATCTACCCGGTCTACAACCTGGTGCTGATCGGTATCGCGATCGTCGTCGGTGTCGCGCTCGCGTGGGTGCTGCGGCACACACGACCGGGCAAGCTGCTGCTGGTGGTCATTCACGACCGCGAGATCAGCATGGCGATGGGCATCAACGTGGGCCGTTTCTACCTGATCACCTTCACCGCCGGGGCAATGCTGGCAGCGATTGGCGGTGCGCTCACCGCCCCGATGATCTCGGTGGTGCCGGGCATGGGAGTCGAGGTGATCGTGCTCGCCTTTGCCGTTGTCGTGATCGGGGGCCTCGGCAGTCTGCCCGGCGCTGCGCTGGGCGCGTTGCTTGTCGGCCTTGTGCGCTCGGCGGCGGTTCACTATCTGCCGGCGCTGGAGGTTTTCAGTATCTACCTGGCGATGGCACTGGTGCTGATCTTCAGGCCGAAAGGCCTGTTCGCCGGCGCCGAAGTGCGCAAGATATGACGGCTCTCGGCAAGCGCAGCCTTTACGTTCTCGCGATCGCGCTGGTTGGCCTGCTTGCGCTCGGTCCCCTGCTGCCGCAGTGGCAGTTCCTCGCAACCATCGCATTCGCCAAGGCATTCGCCGTGCTCGGCCTTTTGCTGCTCTGGCGCACCGGGTTGGTGTCCTTCGGCCAGGGGCTGTATTACTGCCTCGGCGCGTATTCGGCCGGGAGCCTCGGCCAGTTCTTCGGGATCACCGACGCGCTTGTGCTGCTCGTCTTCGGAACGCTGGTTGCGACCGTGGTTGCATTCGTGCTCGGCTTTCTCCTGGCGAACTACCGCGACATCTTCTTTGCGATGCTCAGCCTCGCGTTCTCGATGATCCTGTACGGCTTGCTCGTGAAAACGCAGATGCTGGGCAGCACCGACGGCTTCAATGTGGCACCGCCCACCCTGCTCGGCTATCCCATGGCGGGTCAATATCCGCTGTACGCCTTGACCTGCGTCGTGTCGTTCCTGGTGGCAGTTGCAATGCACCTCTATTTCAACACGCCGCTCGGCCGCCTGTCACCGGCGATCCGCGACAACGAGATTCGCGTCGAGTACATGGGCGCGTCGGTACGCAACGCGATTCACGTAAAGTACGTGATCGCCGCAGCGCTCGCCGGCGCCGGTGGCGCGCTCGCCGCGATGACCGTCGGCCACATCGATCCGGAAATGGCGTACTGGACCACGTCCGGCGAGTTTGTCTTCGTCGCGATTCTCGCCGGGATCGGCAGCGTTATTGCGCCTTTTTTTGGTTCACTGATCTTCGAGGTGGTTCGCAGCGTTGCGTATCAGTATTCGCCCAATACCTGGCAGGTTGCGCTCGGCGTGGCGATGCTGGCGGTGATCGTGTTTCTGCCAGGCGGACTGTGGTCGCTGTTCTCACTACGGCACAGGGAACCCTGACGTGCCGGTGATTCTCGAGGCAAGCGCATTGAACAAGCGCTTTGGTGCGGTGGTCGCGGCCGACAACATCTCGGCGCGTATCGAGAAAGACGCCGTGGTCGGCCTGATCGGCACCAACGGCGCCGGGAAGACGACCTTCGTCAATATGATCACCGGCTATCTCAAGCCCGACTCGGGGACCATCGCCTTCAGGGGCAGCGAGATCACTCGTCTGCGGTCGCGCGAAATCACGCGGCTCGGGATCTGCCGTTCGTTCCAGATTCCGCAGCTCTACAACACGCTGACTGTGCGCGAGAACCTCGGTATCGGCCTGGGCATCGTGCTGCGCAATAGCCGCAAATCGGCGTTCGCGCGCGCGCCACGCCAGGTGCCGGGGCACGGGGCGGGTCTGTGGGAGGCAGCCGACGCCATGCTCGAGCGCTTCGGGCTCGCAGAGGATCGTAATCGGCTGGCAGCCGTGCTGCCCGAGGGCGTGCGCAAGCTGCTCGATATCGCCATGGCGCTGGTCGTGAAGCCCGAGATACTGCTGCTCGATGAACCGACCAGCGGCGTAAGCAGCGACGAGAAATTCGACATCATGGACTGCGTGATGAACGCGGTGCGCGCCGATGGCGTAACGGTGCTCTTCGTCGAACACGACATGGACATCATCGCGCGCTATGCCCAGCGCGTGATGGCCTTCTACGAAGGCAGGATCCTCGCGGACGGCGCGGCGGGTGAGGTGCTCGAAAACGACGAAGTCCAGCGCTACGTCATCGGCGCCAAGCCGGCGCTCGCGCAGCCGACTGCGCAGCGGGTTCCGTAGGCAGGGACGATCCATGCTCCAGACGCAAAGCTCGATCAGTCGACGTCGGCAACCTATGCTCCAGATCACCAGGCTCGATGTCTCGATCGGATCGGTCAGCATCCTGCGCAGCGCCAACCTCGAGTTGCCGGCGGGGGAGATGGCGGGCCTCATCGGGCGCAACGGGGCGGGCAAGACTACATTGATGCGCAGCATCATGGGCTTGCTCGCGGCGCGCAGCGGCAGCATCCGCTTCGAAGACACCGAGTTGACGAAGATCCCGGCCTACGCGCGCACCCGGCTCGGTATCGGCTATATGCCCGAGGATCGGCGTCTCGTTCCCGAATTGACGGTCGAGGAAAATATCCAGGTCCCGCTCTGGGCGATGGGGATCACCGACACCGCCGCTCAGTGGCGCAAGGTCTGCGCGATGATTCCCGAAATCGAACCCTTCGCACAGCGCAAGGCGCAGCAGCTTTCAGGTGGGCAGCAAAAACTCGTGGCAATCGCGCGCGCGCTGATTTGCGGCACGAAGCTGCTCTTGCTCGACGAACCGTTCGAGGGTGTCGCGCCGGCACTCTCGAAGCGCATCGCCGAAGTGATTTCCGGGCTCAAGCGCGAAGGCCTTTCGATCATTGTCGCCGAATCGGACATGCAGCATTCGGCCAGCATGCTCGATCGGGTGTTTCACATTGAGCGCGGCGAGGTGGATCGCGACCCGGCGGTGCCCGGAATATCGCACGGGCTCTCCACTCCCCTGTAATTTTTCGGCGCCCGGGTTGGAACAGGCGCGTATGTGAAATCCGGCCTTGCCTGAGCGAGGCGCTCGCGTTCAAATCGGGGTTGCCCGCAAACCCGTTGAACCGTTGCACGCCCTGTCGAGAAAATGAAATCGCTCCTGTCGAGAATTTGCATTGCAATACGCAATCGCGGGGGCCACATCCGGCCCCGGGCACAAGTGCTGGGCCAGCATGATGTTGCACGGATTCAGGAAGCGACATCAGCCATCGCCGCGCGAACATCCGCAGCGCCCTTGACAGGGTCTTCGCTGCTGGTGGTCGGATTGGGCGACCCGGAGTCGAACCATCTGCGCAGACCACACAATATCGGCTATCGCTTCGTCGATAGCCTGGCTCTGGCAAGGGGGAGCCGCTGGCAAGAGCGACCGGAGGGGCTGGTGAGCACTATCGACGTGGACGGTGTAGCGGTCATGCTGCTCAAGCCTGGCGCGGGCACCGATTCTGTCGGCTCGCTCGTGCGGCGCCTCATCGCCCGCACTGGTCTGCACGCGGCGAACTGCGTCGTGGTCCATGACGATACAGATCTCGAACTCGGGACCGCACGAAAAAGGCGGGCGGGCGGCGCTGCCGGCCACAAGGGTGTCCAGTCGGTCATCGCTGCCCTCGGGACCTACGACTTTCCAGGAATTCGCATCGGCGTGCGCAAGCCGGGCGACCCGCGAAAGGCGAAAGATCTGGTTGTTTTGCGCTTCTCGAGGAAGGACGAAACGGTGCTCGCGCTTGCGCTGGAGCAGGCGAATGTGGCGATGCGCGCGTTTGCGAAAGAACACTCGTCGCCCCGAGCGATCAGTCCGGAGCCAGCTCCCTGATCGGCCGCACCTCGACGCACCCGACCCGCGCGGCCGGGATCTTCGAGGCGATCCGGATCGCCCCGTTCAGATCGCCAGCGTCGACCAGGTAAAAACCCGCCAGTTGCTCCTTGGTTTCCGCGAACGGCCCGTCTGTCACGGATACCTTTCCGCTGCGGACACGAACGGTGGTAGCGCTCTGTACGGATTCGAGGGCTTCTGCGGCGATCATGCGGCCGCTCTTGCCGAGTGCGTGAGCGTAGGCAAGGCACTCGGCGTCGCGCGGGCTCTCGGGCAGTTCGTGCAGTCGCGCTTCCTCGGCGTAGACGAGGCACAGGTATTTCATCGGGGTGCTCCGGATGGATACTCGCGGGTACAGTTGGTGAATTGCGCGCCCGGATCGAACGCTTTCGATAGTCGATCCGCAAGGCCGGAATTCGACATCAGGAAAGCCTTCTCAATCGTTGCTCGAGAAAGCGCCGTTCCGGCTCCTGCTGTGTAAGTGCGAGCGCCCGCTCGTAGGCGGCGCGGGCGTCAGCGCTTCGGCCCAGCCGGCGGTACAACTCGGCGCGCGCTGAGTGCGCCAGGTGGTAGGCCTGCAACTCGCCGCGCGCGAGGATCTCGTCGATTAGTGCGAGCCCCGCCGCGGGTCCATCGCGCATCGCGACCGCCACCGCGCGGTTCAGCGCGATCACCGGTGACGGGTCGGCACGCGCCAGCACATCGTAAAGTCCCGCGATCTGCCCCCAGTCGGTGTCGGCGGAGGTCGGCGCCTCGGCATGCACCGCAGCGATCGCCGCCTGCACGGTATACGGCCCGAAGCCGCGCGAGGCGAGCGCCTGCTGCACCAACGCGAGGCCTTCGCCGATCTGACCCTGGTTCCACAGCGAACGATCCTGCTCGTGCAGCAGCAACAGGTCGCCGGATGGCGAAAGTCTTGCGGCGCGCCGCGATTCCTGCAGCAGCATCAGCGCGAGCAGGCCCGTGGTTTCAGGCTTCGGTTCGGGCAGCAAGCCGATCAGCAGGTGTCCGAGGCGGATTGCCTCCGTGGACAGGTCGTGGCGCGTCAGCGACGCACCTGACGATGCGGAGTAGCCCTCATTGAAAACGAGGTAGATCACCCGCAAGACCGCGTCGAGCCGCTCGGGCAACTCGGAGAGCGCCGGCACCTGGTACGGAATGCGCGCGTCGCGAATCTTCGCCTTGGCCCGCACGATGCGCTGCGCAAGCGTCGGCGCCGGCGTGATGAATGCGCGGGCAATTTCTTCGGTTGCCAGGCCGCAGACCTCGCGCAAGGTCAGTGCAACCTGCGCATCCGGCGACAGCGCGGGGTGGCAGCAGGTAAAGATCAGGCGCAGCCGGTCGTCCTCCACGCTCGCCTTGTCCGGCTTGGCGCCCTCTTCGGTGGCGGGATCGACCGGCTCGGGCAGTTCGTCCAATGACTGGAAGCGGGCATGCCGCCGAATGCCATCGATCGCCTTGAAGCGCCCGGCGGAAATCAGCCATGCGCGCGGATTTCCCGGTACGCCGCTGTGCGGCCATTGCTCCAACGCAGCTTTGAAGGCGTCGTGCATCGCCTCCTCGGCGATATCGAAATCGCCGAGGAGGCGGATCAAGGTGGCGAAGATGCGTCGCGACTCGTCGCGGTAGACGGCGTCGACAATCTGTTGCACTTCGGTGAAGGAATTCACGGTCATCGATTTCGTAGCCTACACTGGCGACTACACCGAGCACGAGTACGGAGCCCGAATGCCCTACACGCTATCGCTGGACAAGGCGCACGTTGTCGGCCTTAGCATGGGCTCCTTCGCCACGCTGCACTCGGCCTGCGATATCCGGACCGGGCGAAGGTGCTGGTCGTGGCCGGCATTGGATCCGGCGCCCGGCGCGAGCAGCGTGAGGCGTTCGCCGAGCAGTGCGACCAGGCGGCACAACGGTTTCTCGACGAGGGCGGCGCGGCGGGCGCGCGAGACATGGGCATGAGTGCCGCCCGGGTCCAGTTGCTGAACAAGGACCCGCTGGGCTGGCAGGAGTTCGTCGATCACCTGGGCGGGCATTCCCCGCACGGTTCTGCCCTCACCCTGCGCAACTACCAGGCGCTGCGCCCGGCACTGTACGACCTCGAAACGCAGCTTGCCGGCTGCGGGATTTCCATTCTGCTCATCGTCGGCGACGAAGACGAGCCCCTGCTGCCGATGGCTGCGAGGGAGTAATCCACCGCGCTCGACTTCCTGCGGCATCGCCGTGGTTTTCGCTACCGCCCCACAGAGGTACATATGCTTACCGAGGAACATAGAATGATTCGCGACAGTCTGCGCGCATTCGCGCAGGAGCAACTGGCGCCCTTCGCCGCCCAGTGGGACCGTGACCATACGTTTCCGCGCGAGGCCCTCGCTGGCCTGGCCGGGCTCGGCGCGATGGGCATGGTCGTCCCCGAAGAGTACGGCGGCGCCGGCCTCGATTACCGTAGCCTGGTGCTCGCGATCGAGGAAATCGCCGCTGGCGACGGCGCCACATCGACCATCGTCAGCGTGCAGAATTCGCTGGCTTGCGGGATCACGCTGCGCTACGGCAGCGAAGAGCAAAAGCAGACCTGGCTGACCCGGCTGGCCAGTGGCAAGGCCCTGGGTTGCTTTTGCCTCACCGAACCACATGTCGGGTCAGACGCCTCGGCGATCCGCACCAGTGCCGCGCGGGTGAGCGACGAGCACGGCGACGGCTGGGTGCTGAACGGCGTGAAGCAGTTCATCACGAGCGGCAAGTACGCCGACGTGGCGCTCGTCTTCGCGGTCACCGACAAGGCGGCTGGCAAGAAGGGAATCTCCTGCTTTCTGGTGCCATCGGACACGCCCGGCTATGTCGTTGGCCGGCTCGAAGACAAGATGGGCCAGCATGCGTCCGACACAGCGCAGATCCGGTTCGAGAATTGCCGGGTGGACGCCGATGCGCTGATGGGCGCCGAAGGAGAAGGCTATCGAGTGGCCCTGTCGAATCTCGAGGCAGGGCGCATCGGCATTGCCGCCCAAAGCGTCGGCATGGCGCGGGCCGCGCTCGAAGCGGCGGTTCGCTACGCGAGGGAGCGAGAAGCTTTCGGCAAACCGATCATAGAACACCAGGCGGTAAACTTTCGTCTCGCCGACATGGCGACCCGGCTGGAGGCCGCACGCCAACTGGTGTGGTATGCGGCCGGTCTGAAGGATGCCGGCGAGCCCGCCCTGAAGGCCGCCTCGATGGCGAAGTTGTTTGCGTCGGAGGCCGCCGAGAGCATCTGTTCGGACGCGATCCAGATCCATGGAGGCTATGGCTATGTAAGCGATTTTCCGGTCGAGCGCATCTACCGCGACGTGCGGGTCTGCCAGATCTACGAGGGCGCGAGCGATATCCAGCGGCTTGTCATCGGCCGTGCGCTGGCCAACGAGATCTGAACCCCCTGAGCAAGGAGACGAGCATGTCGATTCAGGAACAATACCGCCAGAAACGACGCGAGGCGTCCGATGCTGTACGCGAGATCCGCGACGGCGACGCGGTGATCGTGCCCACCGGCGTGGGCGAGCCGCCGGACCTCCTCACGGCGCTGTCCGACCAGCGTCGTGATTTCCGCAACGTGCAGGTGGCGCAGATCCTGCCGATCAGGAAGTTCGGCTATTTCGACCCGCAAACCGCTGAGCACGTTCGCCATTTAGCCTACTTCTTCGGCGGCGCCTCGCGCGCCGGCGGACAGCAGGGCTGGATCGACTATCTCCCGGCCTACTTCTCCGAATTGCCGCTGCTGATCGATCGCGGCTTGCTGGCTGCCGATGTGGTCCTGAGCATGGCGTCCCCGATGGACGAGCATGGCTATTTCTCGCTGAGCCTCGGCCCCGACTACACGATGGCCGCGGTCCGCAAAGCGCGGGTCATCATCCTCGAGGTGAATCCGAATGTGCCCTTCGCCAATGGCGGTTGCCACGTTCATGTTTCTCAGGTCGGCGCCCTGGTGGAAAGCGAGGAGCCTGTGCTGGAGGTCGGCCTGCCGGAGATCGGTGTGGTGCAGGAAGCGATCGGCAAGTCCGTCGCCGATCTGATCCCCGACGGCGCAACTCTCCAGATCGGCTACGGCGCCATCCCCGACGCAGTGGTCATGCAACTCACGCACAAGCACGACCTCGGTATCCACACCGAAATGCTCGGCGACGGCATCATGACGCTGGTCGAATCCGGCGCCGTCACGAACCGCCGGAAAAACCGTTACCCGGGCAAGATGCTGGCGACCTTTGCGCTCGGGTCAAGCAAGCTCTATCGTTTCATGAACCGCAACCCGGCGCTCGAGATGCACCCGGTGGATGTCACCAACGACCCCTTCCTGGCCGGTCAGAACGATAACCTTGTTGCCGTCAACGCTACCCTGCAGATCGATCTGATCGGTCAGTGCGGCTCCGAGAGCCTCGGCTTCACGCCCTATTCAGGCACCGGCGGTCAGGCCGATTTCCTGCGGGCCATTATCGTGCTGCCCTCCACTGCCAGGGCGGACACCATCTCTCGCATTGTTCCCACCTTGACCCCGGGCACGCATGTGACGACCAGCAAGAACGACATCAACTACGTGGTGAGCGAGTATGGCGTTGCGCAGTTGCGAGGTAAAAGCGCCAGGCAGCGGGCCGACGCGCTGATCGGCATCGCCCATCCGGACTTCCGAGGCGAGTTACGCGAGTCGGCACGAAAAATGAAGCTGCTCTGAAACCTGGGATGCGCGCCCTCGCGGCCGCCGCTCGGCTGCCCGACACGGCATCGAACAGGCTTGCACCGTGCGGTTGCCGCGCCAGCGTCGTTGCGATGAACAGATTGCCTGTAGCCAGAGCCGGCACTACTGGAACGCTACCTCCGCGAAGCTGCGCAACTTGCGGCTGTGGAGCCGATCCACGCCCTGCTCGCGCAGCAACTCGAGTGCCCGAATGCCGATGCGCAGGTGCTGGTCGACGCGCTGGCGATAGAATTGGTCGGCCATGCCCGGGAGCTTGATTTCACCGTGCAGCGGCTTGTCGCTTACGCACAGCAGCGTGCCGTACGGTACTCGAAAGCGAAAACCGTTGGCCGCGATCGTTGCCGATTCCATGTCTAGCGCTATCGCGCGGCTTTGGCTGAAGCGTTTCTGCGGCGTGGTCGGCACGCCACGCGACGGGAGCAGCTCCCACTCCCGGTTGTCGGTACTGGCCACGGTGCCGGTGCGCATCAGTCGCTTGAGTTCGTAGCCGCTGAGCCGGGTGACCTCGGCGACTGCCGACTCGAGGGCGACCTGCACTTCGGCCAGCGCAGGAATCGGCACCCAGAGCGGCAACTCTTCGTCGAGCACGTGATCCTCGCGAACGTAGCCGTGCGCAAGCACGTAGTCGCCAAGATGCTGCGCGTTGCGCAAGCCGGCGCAGTGCCCGAGCATGAGCCAGGCGTGCGGCCGCAGGACCGCGATGTGATCGGTGATGGTCTTGGCGCTCGATGGGCCGACCCCGATGTTGACCATCGTGATGCCGGCATGGTCACCGCGCATCAGGTGGTAGGCCGGCATCTGCGGCAGGCGAGGCGGCGCTGCGCCCGATTCGTCGCCCACCTGAGCCGAGAGCCCCGCCCGCCTCATCATCACGTTGCCTGGCTCGAGGAAAGACAGGTAATCGTGCTTCGCGCAGACGCTGGCCATCAGTTGGTGTCCGAGTTTCACGAACTCGTCGATATAGAACTGGTAGTTGGTGAACAGAATGAAATTCTGGAAGTGCTCGGGGCTCGTGCCGGTGTAGTGTCGCAACCTGTGCAGCGAATAGTCGACGCGGGCAGCGGTGAATAGCGCCCGCGGCCGGGGCTCGCCGGAGCCCGGCTGATAGGTGCCGTTGGCAATGCCGTCGTCCATGGCGGCAAGGTCGGGCAGATCGAAGGTATCGCGCAGCAGCTGCATGCGCTGCGGGCTCAACTGCTTTTCGATATGGTCGTGCTCACTGAACGAGAAGTGCACCGGGATCGGCTCGCGCCCCGTGCCAATCTGCAGCGGCACACGGTGGTTCGCGAGCAGCAGGCGGAACTGCTCGAGGTAGTAGCGTGCGAACAGATCCGGGCGCGTGAGCGAGGTTTCGTAGCTACCCGGGCCGGCGACGAAACCGTAGCTCAGCCGCGAGTCCGGACGTGCGAAGGTTTCCGTGCGCACACGCGCGACCGGATAAAACGCTCGAACGTGACGGCCGACGTCCTCGCCCGCGACGTGGCGCTGCAGCGCTTCGCGCAGCCATGACACGCTGGAGTTGTAGATGAGCTGCACCCGAGCCAGCGCGGCGGCTGGATCGTCGAACAAGGCGGGGGCGAAGTAGGGTAGTTGCATGACTTTTGCGGGCAGGGTCGGGCGTCGGGGTGATTATCGATGAGGCTTGCGCCTGAAGCGACTACGAGTTGTTGTAATGTGTCGTTTCCCCTCAGGACTCCACCCGTGAAAACCCCAGGCAGCGATCACCCGATCACGATCACTCCGAACCCGAAGCGCGTGCGGGTGCGCTTCAACGGCCGGGTAATCGCTGATACCACTCGCGCGCTGACTCTGCACGAAGCAAGCCTGCTGCCGGTTCAATACCTGCCGCGCGAGGACGCGGACATGTCGCTCCTCGAGCGCAGCCGACACAGCACGCATTGCCCGTACAAGAGCGACGCGGCGTACTACTCGATCCGCGTTGACGGGCGCACGGCTGAAAATGCCGTCTGGACCTACGAGGAGCCGTATGCGGCCGTGGCCGCAATCAAGGGGTATCTCGCCTTCTACCCGGATCGCGTCGATGCGATCGAAGAGGAGGCGCAATGAGAGCCGGGCTCAGGAAATGCCTTCGTCCTTCAAGGCCTGCTGTACTGCCGGGCGCTGCATCATCCGCGCCATGAACGCATCAACGTTGCGATGCGCTGAAATATCGATCTTCATTGCCTTGGCCCACCGGCCCATCACGAACAGATACGGGTCGGCCACGGTAAAGTCGTCGCCCATCAGATACTTCTTGCCTGCAAGCTGCTGGTCGACATAGGCGAATCGCTCGGATAGCTTTGCACGATTCAGCGCCTTGGCTTCTTCAGGCATCGCCGGGTTGAACAGCGGCCCGAACTGCTTGTGCATCTCGGTGCCGACGAAAGTGAGCCATTCCATCAGGCGATAGCGCTCCATCGTCCCGGCGGGTGGCGCGAGTTTTTTCTCGGGAACCTGATCGGCGATCCACTGCACGATCGCGGGGCCTTCGGTCAGCCGCTCGCCGTTGTCGAACTCCAGCACCGGCACGTAGCCCTTCGGGTTGATCGAGTAGTAGTCGGTGCCGTCGGCCAACTTGTGCGTCTTCGCGCTGGTCGACACGGTTTCGAAGCGGAGCCCCGCCTCGATGAGAGCGATGTGCGGTGACAGCGAGCAGGCGCCGGGAGTGTAGTACAGTTTCATGGAAAATTCTCCTGGAAAGCAGGTCTGCAGCAATCTGCGTGCGCGCCTGCGCGCTGCTTCGGCGCCGCCGATTCAAGCGCGGGTCGCAGCCGAGCCGACCCGCTTCGCTCGAGTTCAAAGCGGATCTCGCAGGCGACGATCACACTGATTGCTACTGCATCGAAGCCGACCGGGGACCGGCTCGATCATCAGCCGCGTTCCTTCCGGCCGGATCGTGACCTCATCGCCCGGCAACTCGAGGTCGCGTGGAATTCGTACCGCCTGGCTGCGCCCGTTCCACGTAGTCTTCATCGTGCTTGCCGGTGCTTCCGGCTGCCGGGGCCGCCGTGATACCTTGCGCCGAGGTTCACCGGCACTGTGAACCACCCTATAAGGAGGAGACCGATAATGTCCCGGACCTTCGGCCATTCGGCCAGGCAGATCATCACCTGCGCGCTCGCCGCCGGCCTGCTATGTGGCACCGGCCTGGCCGCCGCCAGCAAGAAGGACGACACCATCCGCTTCGCCTACGACCAGGCACCGGAGAGCGTCGATCCGTTCTTCAACAACGTGCGGATCGGCGTGATCATCGGGGCCAACGTCTGGGACACGCTGATCTTTCGCGACCCGAAGACCAACGAGTACAAGGGCCTGTTGGCCACGAGCTGGAAGCAGGTGGATGACCGTACGATCGACTTCGAGCTTCGCCAGGGCGTGAAGTTTCACAACGGCGAGGAGTTCGACGCCGACTCGGTGGTCTACACGCTGAATTTCGTGGCCGACGCGGCGAACAAGGTCACCACGCAGCAGAACGTGAACTGGATCGAGAAGGCCGAGAAGCTCGACAAGTACAAGGTCCGGCTGACCACGAAGAAGGTCTTTCCGGCCGCCATCGAATACCTGGCGGGTCCGGTGGTCATGCATCCGGCGAAGTACTACGCCGAGGTCGGCCCGAAGGGGATGAACGCGAAGCCGGTCGGCACCGGCCCGTTCAAGGTCACCCAGTACACGCCGGGCAAGTCGATCACGCTCGAGCGCAACGCTGATTACTTCGCGGGCTCGCCCAAGAGCAAGCCGAAGGTCGCCAAGATCGAGATCCGTTTCATTCCTGACCGACAGACCCAGATGGCCGAAGTACTCTCGGGCGGCGAGGACTTCATCATGCACGTGCCGAAGGACCAGGCCGAGCAGGCTGCAACGGTGCCGACTCTGCAGGTGGTCAGCGGCGAGACGATGCGCATCGCATTCATGCGGATGAACACGCTCGACGGCACGCCGGCGCCGCAACTCAAGGACATCCGGGTGCGCAAGGCGATCAACCACGCGATCGATCGCGAATCGATCGTGAAGAACATCGTCGGTGCGGGTTCCCGCGTGCTCTACACGATGTGTTTCCCCTCCCAGTTCGGTTGCACCGACGAAGGCGCCGCCCGCTACCCCTACGATCCGGCGCTGGCGAAGAAGCTGCTCGCCGAGGCCGGCTATCCGGACGGCTTCGACACTCAGATCTCTGCCTATCGGGAACGCAACCAGACCGAGGCGATGATCAACTATCTGCAGGCGGTCGGCATCAGGGCCAAGCTCAACTTCTCACAATACGCGGCGATGCGCGAAGCGACACGCGCCAACAAGGCGTCGCTCACTCACGAGACCTGGGCCTCGTTCTCGGTGAACGACGTGTCTGCTTCCACGCCGGTGTATTACGCCTTCGAGGCCGACGACATCAACCGCGATCCGGAGGTGCGCGACCTGCTGTTCAAGGGCAACAATTCGGTGAACCCGGACACACGCAAGGAGGCCTACAAGAGTGCGCTGAAGCTGATCGCCGATCGCGCCTACGCGGTGCCCTTGTGGTCGCTGCCGGTCTTCTATGTGGCGACCAGGGACCTCGATTTCTCGGCGTATCCTGACGAGATGGTGCGATTCTGGGAGATGAGCTGGAAGTAACGCGCAGGCTGCCCGGTCTGATCTTCGATGCTCTTTTATTTGTTGAAAAGGTTGGGTCTCGCCGTCCTGGTCGCCTTGGCCGTGTCGGTGATTGCGTTTCTGCTGCTGCGCCTCTCCGGCGACCCGGCGGTTGCGATCGCCGGCGAAGGCGCCCGGCAAGCCGATATCGAGTTGATCCGCCACACCTACGGCTTCGACCGGCCGCTTCCGGTGCAGTACGCCGATTGGGTGTGGAAGACCGTGCGCGGCGACTTTGGCGAGTCGACTTACTTCAGGACTCCTGCCGCGCCGCTGATCTTCTCGAAGCTCCAGACGACGATGATCCTGGGCTTGCTGTCGCTCGCCTTCGCGCTCGCGATCTCGGTTCCGCTCGGAGTGCTGGCGGCGATCTACCGCAATAGTTGGATCGACCGGCTTTGCCTCGCGCTGGCGGTCGTCGGGCAGGCGCTGCCGAATTTCTTTTTCGCGCTGCTCCTGATCATGCTGTTCTCGATCTCGCTGCGCTGGTTGCCGGCGTCCGGCAGCGACGAGTGGGTGAACTTCGTCATGCCCACCATCGCGCTGGGCTACTACGTGGCGCCGGCCTTCATGCGGCTGATCCGCGCGGGGATGATCGAGGTGCTCGAAGCCGACTATATCCGCACGGCCAGGGCCAAGGGCTTGCCGGCACGCACCGTCATCTTCAAGCACGCGCTGCGCAACGCTGTGGTGCCGGTCGTGGCGCTGGCGGCGGTACAACTCGGGTTCCTCCTTGGCGGATCGGTCGTGATCGAGACGATTTTCGCGCTCGACGGGCTCGGGTACCTGGCCTACCAGAGCATCATCTTCAAGGATTTCCCGGTCATGCAGAGCATCGTTCTGCTGCTCTCGGTCATCTACGTCGTTCTGACGCTCGCCTCCGACGTTGCCAATGCGTGGCTCGACCCGCGCATCCGGGTGACCTGATCCGTGGCGGCGAACCTTCCCGTTCTCGAGGCCGCGCTCGGTGCCGGCAGCGATGCCCCGCCGGGATCGGGCCGGTGGCGCCGCATCTGGCGCAACAAGGCCGTCACGGTGGGCGGCGGGCTGCTGCTCCTCATGGTGCTGCTGGCGCTCCTCGCGCCCTGGCTGTCACCGCACGACCCCTATGCGCAGGATCTGGCAAACCGCACGGTGCCGCCCGCCTGGTACGCTCGCGGCTCCTGGGTGCATCCGCTCGGCACCGACCCGCTGGGGCGCGACTACCTGTCGCGCATGCTGTACGGCACACGGATCTCGCTATTGATCGGGGCTTCGGTGGCCCTCATCTCGGGCCTGATCGGCGCCACGATGGGCATGGTTGCCGGCTATTTCGGCGGCAAATCCGATATGGTCGTGTCCTTCCTCGTCACCACGCGCCTGTCGTTGCCGGTGATCCTTGTCGCGCTGGCCACGGTCGCCATCGTGGGTGGGTCGCTCTGGGTGGTGGTCCTGGTGCTCGGCCTCCTCAAGTGGGACCGCTTTGCAGTCGTGATGCGAAGCGCAACCCAGCAGGTCCGCTCGCTCGACTATGTCGCAGCGGCGCAGGCCGCCGGCGCCTCCACCACCCGCGTCTTGCTCGGCGAAATATTGCCGAATGTCCTGCCGCATCTGATCGTCGTGGCCACGCTCGAAGCCGCCAGTGCGATCCTGCTCGAGGCGGCCCTGTCCTTCCTCGGGCTGGGCGTGCAACCGCCGCTGCCGTCCTGGGGGCTGATGATTTCCGAGGCCAAGTCCTACATGTTCTTCTCGTTCTGGCTGATCGCGATCCCGGGGACCGCGCTGGCGGTGCTGATCTTCGCCATCAACCTGGCGGGCGATGGGCTGCGCGATCTGTTCGCGCCGGAAGGCAGGGCGTGACGGTGGGCGCGAGACGAACGGCCGTAGCTCAGCGAGGGGCTGCAACTCGTGGCGTGCCGACCACCGCTGGCTTGGCCATGGCCGACCGGGCAGGCGTGGCTGATCCCTCCCCTGCCGAGATCGTTCTCGATGTCCAGGGGCTGAGCGTCGACATCGCGACGCCGCGCGGCACGCTGCACGCGGTGCGTGATATTTCCTTTCAGGTGCGACGCGGCGAGACGCTGTGCATCGTCGGCGAGTCCGGCTGCGGCAAGTCGATGACCTCGCTGGCGATCATGGGCTTGCTGCCGCAGGCCGCAAGGCGCAGCGCCCGACGGCTTTCATTTCTCGGCGAAGACCTGGCGAAGGCAGCGCCGCGGCGCATCAACGCGCTGCGTGGCAGCAAGATGGCCATGATCTTCCAGGAGCCGATGACCGCGTTGAACCCGGCCTACACGATCGGCAACCAGTTGATGGAGCCGTATCTGCACCACCGCAGCGCCAGCATGGGCGAAGCGCGCGAGCGCGCGATCGAGTTGCTTGCCAAGGTCGGCATCGCGTCGGCGGCAGAACGGCTCGGCCAGTACCCGCATCAACTCTCCGGCGGGTTGCGCCAGCGCGTAATGATCGCGATGGCCTTGATGTGCGGGCCCGAACTCCTGATTGCCGACGAGCCCAGCACGGCGCTGGACGTGACGATCCAGGCGCAGATCCTGCGCTTGCTCGCCGATCTGCAGCGTGAACTCGGGATCGCCATGGTGCTGATCACGCACGACCTGGGCGTCGTTGCGCGCGTGGCTCACCGGGTGGCGGTGATGTACGCCGGCCAGATCATCGAGGAAGGCCCGGCGAGCGCGTTGTTCGCCGAGCCCCATCATCCCTATACGCTCGGGCTGCTCGGCTGCATTCCGATTCCCGGGCGCACCTTGCCGGGTGGCAAGCTGGGCACGATCCCGGGTGTGGTGCCCTCGCTGGTGGGCGAATTCCACGGCTGCGCGTTTCGCGATCGCTGCGCCTATGCGCAGCCGGTGTGTGCGCAGGCGGTGCCGGTGCAGGGCTCGCAAGATGGCCACAGGTGGCGCTGCATCCTCGAGGAAATTTCGCCGTGAGTGTGCGGCTGCGTGGCGCGGAGCCGGGGACCGCGGCGCCCTCTGCACGGCGGCTTGCGCCTGCGCTGATGCAGGCGCACGGCCTGGCTCGCTCGTTCTCGGTCGGCGGTGGCTTATTCCAGCCCCGCCGCACGCTGCACGCGGTCAATGGCGTCGATCTCGTGATCGAGCAAGGCGACGTCCTCGGGATCGTCGGGGAGTCCGGCTGCGGCAAGTCCACCCTGGCCCGGATGCTCCTCGGGCTGACTGCGCCAAGCAGCGGTCACACCTCGCTCGACGGCCGGGATATCCGCACGCTCGATCGCAAGGCCATCGGGCGCCGCGTGCAGCCGGTCTTCCAGGACCCCTACTCTTCCCTGAATCCGCGCCGCGGCATTGCTTCGATCGTGGCGCTGCCGCTCGATATACACGGGATCGGCACCACGCGGGAGCGCCGCCACAGGGCAATCGAGATGCTCGAGCGTGTCGGCCTGCCGGCCGGCCACGCCGATAGCACACCAGGCCAGCTGTCGGGCGGTCAGCGCCAGCGGGTGGCGATCGCGCGCGCCCTGGTGATGCAGCCGGAAATTGTCATTTGCGACGAACCGACTTCTGCGCTCGACGTATCCGTGCAGGCCCAGATCCTGAACCTGCTGCTCGAGCTGCGCCGCGAGTTCGGCCTGACCTACGTGTTCATCAGCCACAACCTGGCGGTGGTCGAGCACATCGCCACGCAGGTCGCGGTCATGTATCTGGGCAAGATCGTGGAGCAGGCCGAGACGGCCGTACTCTTTCGCGCGCCCCGCCATCCGTACACGCAGGCGCTGCTCGCGTCGGTCCTGACACCGGAACCGGGGCTCGGCATCCCCGATACGGGGCTGGGCCTGGCCTTCCCCGATCCTCTGGATCCTCCGTCGGGATGTCCCTTTCACCCGCGCTGCCCACAGCGGATGCCCTGTTGCACGACGCAGGTGCCGGTGCTCACGCACAGCCCGGAGGGGGCAGTGTCATGTTATTTGTACCCGACGCCGGCGCCGGTGACCGGGAAGCCTGAAGCGCCGGATCAAGCGCCCATTCAAGCGTACGCGAACCCGCATTCGACCGTGCCAGACGCATCCTGAGTCTTGCGAGTCGAGCTATCCCGAACCAAGCGAAACCAGTACCGGAGACCCACAAGATGACCCGTGCAGCCGCCATCACCCGCGCCGAGGAGTTGTTCGACTCCGGCGCGTTTCGCGAGACGCTCGCGCGCCGGATCGCGCTGCCGACCGAAAGCCAGAACCCGGAGCGCAGTTCCGTGCTCGCGCAGTACCTGCACGCCGAGATGCAGCCCGCTTTCGAGGCGATGGGTTTCTGCAGCCGCACCCTCACGCATCCGAAAGCGAAGGCGCCCTTCCTGTTCGCGCAGCGCATCGAGGATCAGGCGCTACCGACCGTTTTCGGCTACGGGCATGGCGACGTGATCCGCGGCCTGGAGTCGGAATGGAAGGAGGGGCTGTCCCCATGGCAACTGACCGAGCGCGACGGCCGCTGGTACGGCCGCGGCATCGCCGACAACAAGGGCCAGCACTCGATCAATATGCAGGCGATGGCCAATGTGCTCAGCGAGCGCGGCGAACTCGGCTTCAACGCCAGGCCAACCGGAAATTGTTCTCTGCCGATTTGCTGATCGCCTCCGACGGACCGCGTCTGAGCGCTGAACGGCCCACCGTTTTTCTGGGCTCGCGCGGCAGCATGAACTTCGACCTCACGATCGAGGCGCGCGAGGGCGGTCATCACTCGGGCAACTGGGGTGGGCTGATCTCGAACCCGGGCATCCAGCTTGCGCACGCGATCGCCAGCATCGTGTCACCGAGCGGCCAGATCCGGATCGCCGAATGGGTGCCGAGCGGGCTGCCCGCTTCGGTGCGCCGGGCGCTGGCCGATTGCGAGGTCGACGGCGGCGCCGATGGCCCCGAGATCGAGCCCGGGTGGGGCGAGCCCGGACTCTCGCCAGCTGAGCGCGTGTTCGGCTGGTGCTCGTTCGAAGTGCTGGCGTACAAGACGGGCAATCCCGAGACACCCGTGAATGCGATTCCGCCTCGAGCCTGGGCACGCTGCCAGTTGCGATTCGTCGTTGGAGTCGATGCGAAGGAGATCCTGCCAGCGCTGCGCCGTCATCTGGATCGTCAGGGGTTCCCGATGGTGAAGATCGCAGCGACCCGCGAGGAGATGTTCCACGCGACGCGCATCGACCCCGAAGACCCCTGGGTGCAATGGGCGGTGGCCTCGATCGCGAAGACCAGCGGCAAGAAGCCCGCGGTGCTGCCGAACCTGGGCGGCTCACTGCCCAACGACATCTTCACCGAGGTGCTCGGGCTACGCACGGTGTGGGTGCCGCACTCCTACCCCGGCTGCTCGCAGCATGCTCCGAACGAGCACCTGCCGCCCGGGCTGCTGCGCGAGAGCCTGAGCATCATGACGGGTCTTTACTGGGACCTGGGCGCCGGCGATACGCCGAAGGCACAGGGCGTGAGTGCTCGCCACGACCGATCCACGAACACCTCGAAGAACGCCGACAGGCCTGCACCATGACGGTCCGCAACGCGTCTTTTTGCCAGTTGACCGATCTCACCGATTCAGCCGGTTACCTGCAGGGCAAGCGAGGACTTCGCCTACCACCTGGAGAAGAGGCCGGGTTGCTTCCTGCGCCTGGGCAACGGCGAGAACTGCCCGATGCTCCGCAACGCGAAGCATGACTTCGACGACTCGAACCTGACCGTTGGTGCGGCGTACTGGACGCGGCCGGTCGAGCGATTCCTGTCGCAGGAGCAGCGTTGAAATTTGCGCAGGCTGGTCCCAGCGTGGAATTCAGGTTTCCCAGTCCCTTGTACGCCCCGTCGAACAACTCGTGCGAGCCTCGAGATCGGGAGTCGGACTTGACCAAAATCATGAACTTCATGTTCAACTCCGCAGTTGATGTCCGATTAGTTTACTATGTAGTGAAGTAATGCAACAAGCGTCCCTCGACACAACCTACCGAGCCCTCGCCGACCCGTCGCGGCGGGCCATGCTCCGTCAGCTCGCCCGCACTCAGGCGCAGTCGGTCAGTGAGCTGTCCGCCCCCCTTTCGCTCGCTTTGCCCACGGTGCTCAAGCACATCGGCGTCCTCGTCAACGCTGGCCTCGTGGAGCGAACGAAGTCCGGTCGTGTCGTCACCGTTACCCTCCGCCCGGACGGGATGGCAGAGGCGGTGGCGTGGCTTGAAAAAACCGAAGCGTTCTGGTCCACCCGCCTGGACCGACTCGCCCGCGTGGGCCCGCAAGGAGAACCCGTGACCAGCGTCACCATCGTCCGCATGATCGAGGCTTCCCCCGAAGCCGTCTTCGCTGCCTTCATCGAACCTGACAAGCTCGCCGTGTGGTGGGGTCCGGACGACGGGCCCGTGCTATCCGCGGAGGTCGATCCGCGCGTCGGCGGGCGCTTTCACATCCGTTTTCGGCTGGCCGGGGACGGCACCGAGCATGGCAGCAGCGGTACCTTCGAAGTGTTCGACCCGCCACACCGGCTGGCGATGTCGTGGGCCTGGGAGGACGATAAAGGACCCGGCTCGCAGGTCGACATCACCTTTCGGCAAGTCGATCAAGGCACCGAGGTCACGCTTGTTCATTCGCGTCTTCACGACTCGGAACAGCGTGATCAGCACCAGCAGGGTTGGGAGGGGGCCTTCAACAAGCTCGAGCGCAACGCCCAGCAACTCCGGTGAGGGCTCGCCTCGAGGACGACCTGGGCGTCGGTGCCCTCGGGTACGAGAGCAAGATGTTGACCCTCTGCGCACTCCTCCGCTCGCCGTCACCGGGCGTCTGGAATTCAGCGGCCTTTCGAGGCGGCATAGTGGGCGAAGGCCTCCTGCAAGCCGGGCGTTACCCGGACAATCAGCACCGGGTGGATGCGTTCAGTTGACCGGCGGCAACGCTCGCCAAGCCGATGTCGCGCCGGAGCGCCCTTCTGAAGCGACCGTGGTGGCTTAACGTACGAAAAGATGCCTTTCTTGAGGTCTACTCGAGATCAAAAAAGCTTTGTTCGTCCTTGCGAACGTATTAAGATTGCGAATCGTTCGTATTCGCAATGCCGGAAATCCTGCCAGGCCGGCGATGCCCAAAATTTTCAACGATACCTCACTGTCGGCATCGTCGGCCCAATCGTGCGCCACCTGCCACAACCCGGATCATGCGCACTCGCCCGGGAACAGCCTGGCCGCGCAATTCGGTGGCCCGCACGGTGATCTTCAGGGTACGAGAACGACACCGTCGATCCGCTATCTCGCGCGGGACACGCCCTTTTTCTTCGCCAGCGATGGCACGCCGACCGGCGGCTTCTTCTGGGACGGTCGGGCGAAAACCTTCGCCGAGCAGGCGACCGAGCCGTTCCTGAATCCCTTCGAGATGGCGAACGCCGACAAGGCGAGCGTTATCGCCCGGCTTGCCGCCGCTCCGTACGCGGCGGATTTCAGGAAAGTCTTCGGCGATGACATCTTGCGCGATGTCGACGGTGCGTTTCTGCGCATGTCGCTGGCAGTCCAGCAATACGAAAGGGAAGAGCCTGCCTTCAACGGTTACAGCAGCAAGTACGACGCCTTTCTGCGCGGCACCGCAACGCTGGACGAGCAGGAACTGCGCGGGCTTGCGCTCTTCAACTCACCGACCAAGGGCAACTGCCAGGCATGCCACCCATCCGGGCGCGGTGCCGACGGGTCGATGCCCCTGTTCACGGACTTCAGCTACGACAACCTCGGCGTGCCGAGGAACCCGGAGCTTTCGCGCACAGCCAATCCGGACTATTACGACCTTGGGTTGTGCCAACGCGCCGATCTCGCCTCGCGCACCGATCTTTGTGGCGCCTTCAAGGTGCCGTCGCTGCGCAACGTGGCGGTGCGTGAAGCCTTTTCCATAACGGCCGCTTCAAGACCTTGAACGATGTCGTGACCTTCTATGTGCAGCGCGACACCAGCCCGGAAAAGTGGTATCCGCTGAACGCGGACGGCAGCATAAACAAGTTCGACGACCTGCCACCCGAATATCACGCCAACGTCAACGTTGCCGAAGTGCCGTACAACCGGCAACTCGGCGACGCGCCGGCGCTCAGCGACAGCGAAATCGACGACGTCGTCGCGTTCCTGCACGCCCTGAGCGACGGCTACGCCACATCGGGCGGTGAGCCATGAGCCAGGAGCCGTGGGGTGGCAAGCCATGGCTCCGCATCCCTGACCCGCTCGTTAAAAGGAAAAGCATGATCCCCAGCCACCCACGAAGCTGCTCCGCCAAAGGCGTCGCTGCCATCGGTTTCGCGCTAGCGACCGTCGTTGCCTTTGCGCAGACACCTGCCGAAGCCGAACTTGCACGCAAGTTCGATCGCCTGGCGGCCGAGTTGGCGGACGTGAAGGCGGAGCTCGCACAGATGAAGCAGGAACGCGCGGCAGGGGGCGCAACCACCGCGCCCGCTGCGGTGTCGGCTGCCCCTCCCGCCGCCGCCACGGTCACGCCGAGCTCTGTGATGGCAGCGACACCGACCGCGCCGGCAGAGCCGGCATCGCCATCAGAACCATCGACTGTGCTGACCAGCTATGGCGAAATCAACTACAACCGTCCGGTCCATAAGCCCGAAAACGCCCAGGCCGATGTGCGCCGCTTCGTGCTCGGCTATCAACACCGCTTCGACGAAAGCACGAAGGTCGTCACCGAACTCGAGGTCGAGCATGCGGTCAGCTCCGCGTCGGATCCGGGCGAGGTCGAGATCGAGCAAGCCTACATCGAGCGCCAGCTCAACCCGACCTGGGCGGTGCGTGGCGGCCTGTTCCTGATGCCGGCCGGGCTGCTCAACGAGAACCATGAGCCGACCGCGTTCTACGGTGTCGAGCGCAACTTCGTCGAAACGGCAATCATCCCTACGACCTGGCGTGAGGGCGGCGTGCAGGTCGTCGGCAATTTCGGCAACGGTCTCACATTGCAGACAGGGGTGAGCACCGGGTTCGACCTGGCGAAATGGGACGCCACCTCGCTCGAGGGGCGGGAGTCTCCGCTGGGCTCGATCCATCAGGAAATGGCACAGGCCAAGGCGCATGACGTGGCGCTCTTCGGCGCCCTGAACTGGCGGGGCATTCCGGGGCTGCTGCTCGGCGGCTCGCTGTTCAGCGGCAATGCCACGCAAGGGCAGGCGGGCAGTGCTTCGCGCGTGACTTTGTGGGATCTGCACGCTCGCTGGACGCCCAGGCACTGGGATCTTTCGACGTTGTACAGTCGCGGCACGATCTCTAACACTGCTGCCTTCAACCGACCGCGGGTCGGCAGCACGACGCTCGTCCCGCAGTCGTTCGATGGCTGGTATGCCCAGGCCGCGTACAAGCTATGGTCGCGTGGTGATTATTCGCTCGCCCCGTTTGCGCGCTGGGAGCGGTTCAATACCGCCCGCGGATATGCCAACCTCGGGCCCGGCCTTACGCCCGATGCCGGCCCGACGGAACGCGTAGTCACGATCGGCGCGAACTTCAATGTCTCGCCCGCAGTCGTGCTGAAGGCCGAGTATCAGCGGTTTCGCGTGAATCGCGATGCCGACCGGGTCAACCTGGGCCTGGGCTGGAATTTCTGATGCGCATCGTCCTGGCGGCCGCGCTCGCGGTGTCGACGACGCTGGCTCCCGCGAGTGCATTTGCGGTGGACTACATGAGCGCCGAACAGGCGGCCCGGCTGATGTTCCCGGACGCCGATGCGTTCGTGCCCCTCCGGATCGAGTTGAGTGCTGCGCAGTTGCAGCAACTCGACGCCGAAGGCTTGCGCGCGCGCTCGGTGCGCTGGCCGGTGCTCGTTGCGCAGCGCAGCGGCGCGACGATTGGCTTCGTGGTCACCGACAACGTTGTGGGGAAGGTCGAACTGATCGGCTATGCGGTTGCCATCGCAATGGACGGCTCGGTCAGGCAGGTGGAGATCCTGTCGTATCGGGAGAGTCACGGCTTCGAGATCCGGCTGCCGGCCTGGCGCAAACAGTTCGTGGGCAAGACCAGCGCATCGCCGCTGCGCATCGGCGAGGACATCGCCAACATCAGCGGCGCGACCTTGAGCTGCAAGCATGTGACCGACGGCGTGCGCCGCATTGTGGCCGTGGTCGAAATGGCGCGCCGCAGTGGAGCGCTGAGGTGAACACGTCGGTGCCTTCCAGCGGAGCATCGGGATGACCGCGCCGGCAAGTGGCAACCTGTGGGTCCGGCGCGCCCGCCCGCTGCTCGGAACGCTGGTCGAGGTCGGTGTGCCGGCCCAGGCTCGGGACGCTGGCCTCCCGGAGCATGCGTTCACGGCAATTGCCGAGGCGCAAGCCTGCCTGTCGCGCTTCGATGGCGGGAGCGACGTCGCGCGCTTTGGCGCAATCCGTGCCGGTGAGAGCGTGCCAGTGCGGGCGCCGATGGTTGCCGTACTCACTGCTGCGCGGGAATTGCAGCTTGCCAGCGACGGTGTCTTCGATATCACGCTGGGTTCGGGACCCGGAGCTTGGTGTCTGGTCAATTCGGAGTTGCACAAGTTGCGCGACGGGGTCCGCTTCGATCTCGGCGGCATCGCCAAGGGCCACGCCGTCGATTGCGCGATCGAGGCCCTGATCGAGCGCGGCTGCCCGGCCGGTTGGGTCAACGCTGGAGGCGATCTGCGCGCCTTCGGGGCCGTGGAGGTGCCGGTGGCGCTTCGCGACGAAGCACGCGGCGGTGTACGGCCGTTCGCCACGCTCGGCGACGGCGCCTTCGCCACCAGTCGTTTCGACGTTGCTGCCGGATCGCGCGCGTTCGATGCGCGATCCGGTGGTGCTGTCGTTCGCGCGTGGGTGAGCGTTACCGCGCCCCTCTGCCTGTGGGCCGATGCACTCACCAAGCTGGTTGCGATTGCTCATGACGCGTCGCATCCCTTGCTCGCGCGCTACGGCGCGCAAGCCTGGCTGCATTGATTGGCGATGCCGGTGATCGCCACTCACCGACCCGGCTCCTGCGCGGGAGCGAAGCTCTCGAGCGCAATGATCCGCTCCATCAATCCGCTGGCGGTCTGGCAGCGAAGGGCCCTGTACGGCGCAGGCATCGCGCTGCTGCTGACCGGCGCGTTGTGGCTGATCGTGCACTACAGTGTCGGGGCCGGCGCCGGGGAATTGCCCCACCCGGCCGAAGCGTGGCTGATGCGGCTGCACGGCCTGGCCGGCTTTTTCGCGCTCTTCGTGCTGGGCGTGCTGGCTGCCTTGCATATTCCCCGGGGCTGGCGCGTCGCTCATCACCGGCGCTACCGTCGGCAGCGCAGCAGCGGCGTCGCGTTGTGCCTGCTTGGAGGGCTGATGGCGTTGAGCGCATACCTGCTCTACTACTTTGCCCCGGAAGGTGTGCGGGCGGCGCTCGGCTGGGTGCACGTCGCGGCCGGTGTAGCGATGGGCGGCGTCCTCGCAATGCACTGCAAAGGTAACAAGGATGCTCCCGCACACTCCGAGCAGCCATGACGCCGCCTGCGTCGTCCTCTGCCGGTAGGGTTGATGCCCGGTGTCCCGCCCCCGGCAGCGCTGGGCTGCTTTCTCGGCGGCTTGGCGGTCAGTGCCCTCCTGCAGCGCCCGTCGGCGTCACCTGCACGGCAGGCGCCGGCCCTACCGCCGGATCTTCGCTGCGCGGCCCCCCAGGCAGGCGCCATTCGCTTCGACCATGCTCGCACGTCTGAGTGACCGGAAACAGGATCCGGGAGGGCACATCGGGCATCTTGACGAGCATCACGAACTGGTCGTAGTACTCGTCGTCGAGCGGGCCGCCGCTCCAGGTGATCTTGCTCACCCGTTCGGCCTGGGTGTGCCCGTGTTGAACGGTCGGTGTAGCGAGCTTCGCCTTCGTCAGGTGAATACGCCAGCCCCGTTTCGGAGTGGGCTTTGCGATCAGCACCCCTTCGGGAATGCCGACTTCGATCCGGTTGGTTGCCGAGCCGCGGCAGCCGTGCCCTACCCCGAAGGCAATTCGGGTGTAGCTGCCGGCCGGTGCCTGCGTCGGGTCAACGACGACGTGGGCGGCCGCGGGCAAGGCGGCAGACAAGGCGGCAGACAAGGCGAGCGCGGCCGGTGCCGGCGCAACGATGCGATTCATCATGGTTTCCACTCCACTCCCACGAAGGCCGAGCGTCCGTCGCCCGGATAGAACTGTCGCGAATCCTGCCCGCTGGCGTTGGCGAGCACGCCGGTCGTGGCCGTGTAGCGCCGGTCGGTGAGGTTTCGCAAGTCGACGAACCAGGACAGCCCGCGGGTCACGCGCTGGCCGAACTTGAAGCCGAGCACCGCGTAGCCGGGCGCCTGCAGGGTGTTTGCGTGATCGATCCAGGTCGACGAGACGGCGACGAGGCTGGGGCCGGCATACAGATCGCGCTCGCCCAGGTACAGGAGCTCGAGGGCGAGTCGCTGGCGTGGCAGCCCGGCCAGACGATTGTCGCCGTAGACCGGGTCGCCGTCGAAGCTGAAATCGTTGAGCTGGTAGCTTGCGCGGCCCATCAGTCGATCGCGCAGCTTCAGTTCTGCGGCCGCCTCCACGCCCTGATGCAGGGTGCGCGCAGCGTTGACGGTGCCGAGCGGCTGGCCGGCTGCGTCGGTCAGGGAGAGCATCTCCTGGCGGACGGCCGCCCGGTAAAGCGAGAGGTCCCAGCGCAGCGTGGTGCCGGGGCCATAGCGCGCAAGCCCGCGGGTGCCGAGTTCCAGCGTCCTTGCGCGTTGGGCATCGACCGGCGTAACACCGGGTCCGCCCGCCAGTTCGCCGAAGCTGGGCGGCTCGAAGCTGCCGCTCACGTTGCCGTAGATCTGGACGTCCGCCGTCAGGTCCTGGCGCACGCCGATCTTCGGCGAAACGCGACGATAGCGCTGATCGACGCTCTGGTCGCCGTCGACCAGGAAACGGTCTTCCAGGTGGCGGCGGCTGTCCGTCCATTGCCCACCGAAGACGAGCGCGGTGCGCTCGAGGAGGTAGAACTGGTTCTCCGCGTACAGGCTCAGGTTGCTCGAACGCTGCACGCTGTCGCCGGTTCGCGTGCCGTCGTTGCCGCCGACGTTGGTGAAGCGGTCGTCTTTCAGGCGCCCGACGGTGGCGAGCGCGCCGACCACCAGTTGGTTGCGATGCTCGGCCAGGGAGCCTTCGGCGACGTAGCGAAGCCCCGCTCCGCCATCGTCCGAGTCCTGATGGAGCACCTGGAAGATCGGGTGAAACAGGGCCTTTTGCGAGATGAAGGCGCTGAATTCCAGCCGCCGCTGATCGTCGATCGAGAAGACGGTGCGGTTCGACACCCGCGCGAGCCTGAAGTTGCGCTGCTGGTCGCCGGAAACGGCGGCCGGATCGGCCAGCCGCGGATTCGTTTCGAGTTCGCCGCGGGTCAAGGCGCCCGGCAGCCGGGATCGCGAATCGACCAGCGCCAGATAGAAGCGCGACGCCAGGTTCGATGATGGACGCAGCCCCAGGTTTCCGAAGACCCGCTGTGTGTTCTGGCGCGCATGCGCGCGAAAGCCGTCCTGCTGGAACTGGCTCAGCGACAGGTAGCCGTCTCGCCGTTCATCGGCGCTGACGCCGGCGAACTGTGCCTGCGCACGCAGATAGCCGAAGCTGCCGGCCTCGCCGCGCAGCGCCCACGAGCCGACATCCAGCCCGGTTCGGCTGACGAAGTTGATCGCCCCGCCCAGCGTTGACGATCCGTACTGCAGCGCGTTCGCCCCGCGCCATACCTCGACATAGCGAGTTGCCAGTGGCTCGATCGCCTGGAAGTCGGTGCTGCCGTCGGCAAGGGTCAAGGGCGCACCGTCCTGCAGGATCTCGATCCCTCTCAAGTGAAAGGTCCGCTGCAGACCGGAGCCCCGGATCGAGAGGCGGGCTTCCTCGGCGCCGAAGCGCGGTGCGACGAAAACGCCGGCCGACCAGGAAAGCGTGTCGGCGAGATTTGAGAGCCGGCCCTTGCGGTATTGCTCCTCGTCGACGAGGTCGACGCCGCCCGGTGTCAAGTTGATTCGCTGGCGCGCCTCCTCGGGAGTGGGCGTCGCCGGCGCCGAAAGGCGTTCCCCCTCGACAACGACTGCCGGCAAGGGCTCGGCTGCCGGCGCCCCCGCATCCTGGGCAAGCGCCTGCAAAGGGTTCAAAAGCACAACTGCAAACGCGAACGCGCCCGAAGCCGCACCTGAAGCCGCTGCGAGCGCGGCTGGCCGCCTCGCAGAGGCGCGCAATTCATCTTCGATTCGAATCATGAGGGGCATCCTGGAATGCATGTTTGACCAACCCGGCGGCAGTAGGCGGCCGGACTTTGACACGGCGGTTCAGGATGCTGTCGGTGGGCCGCGCGGGCGATGTGCAGCCCGGCTCTCCTGCGGATGCGGCGAGTCGAGCAAGATCGACGCTGGCTCGTGGACCGGCGCCGGCGCGAAGGTCGCGCTCAGCGTCGGAGGCGGTCCAACCGCGGCATGAAGGAGGCAAAACGGGCAGTCGGTGCTGTGCTGGTGGCGGGGCTGGGAGGGCGAAGAGCGGTCGATATCGAGCGCGATGCGCTTGAGCCCGAACGACGTGCAGATCTCGCTCAGGGCATCGATGGGTCCTGTGGGCGAGCGTCCTGCGTGAGCGACGGCAGGCGCAACCGAGGCGAAGAGCATCGCCGCGGCCGCAAGCCACGCACAGATGCGAAATCGAAGAGCGCGCGTCACGCGGGGATTGTGGGGCCCCCCTGGCGGGGCGGCAAGCCCGTGATTCCAGAACCGGCGTAGCACCGGGGCGACCGAGAAGCTCAGCCGCTCCAGTCCCGGTCCCCGGGACCGGCCACCTTCAGCGATGCCGGCAGGAATGCATTTTCGGGGCGCAACGTGCAAGCATGCACCTGCAGGTTCGCGTCGTGCGCGTTCTTGAGGGAAATGCCGGCCAGTACGGGAAACACCGACATTTTCCTATTCCCACTTCTCGGTCCATCCCACACTGCCCTTTTCGTCGATCAATTGCATGTCGATGTGCGGCCCGTCGATCGTGAGCAGGGCGAAGGTGTGGCCGCCCGGGTAATCGGGGTCGTCGGTCTTGCGCATGTCGATCCACTTCACGGCGACGGAGGGGGATTGCGCCGGAAAATCGTAGGGGAAGCAGCCGTTGCCGAGACAGATGGCGTTGATGCCCTCATGCTTCTCGTACACCACCGCGAGGTGCTCGTGCCCCCAGATCCAGCCGTACACGTCGCCCAGCAAGGGCTCCACCTTGGCGCGTAGCCGCGATGCATCGGTATTCTCGTAGGCAGAGAACAACTGGTGGTGCGACATCAGGATGGTTTTCGGGCCCGCGTCGGCCAATTGCTGGCCCAGCCATTCCGCCTGTGGTGGGTGCAGGTCGTGTTCGTCGTACCCCGTATCGAGACCGATGAATCGCCAGTGCTCGTTCGCGAGGCTGAAATAGCTGGCCGGCTGCGAGAACTTTTGCAACGTGAGATCGAAATACCCGTATCCGCCGCTGTACATCTCGTGATTGGAGTTCAGGGCAAAGGAGCGCCCGGGTGCCTTCGGCTGCGGCCAGTAGCGAAGGAAGCGCTCCTGCACTTCCTTTGGAGTCCCGGCGTAGTAGACATCGCCGAGATGAATGACGTGGTCCGGCGCGAGCTTGGCGATCTGCTTCGCCACGGCCTGGGCCGCTTCGTTGCCGCCGCCCCAGTCTCCGACGATGGCAACCCTTGCGGTGTCGTTCATCCTGAAGCGGAAGTCGCTCGGCGAGCCGTGGGCGACGAAGGGGTGCTTGCCGCGCAGGAGGAGCTTCGCTTTTTCGACGACCACCTCCACCCAATGGGGGTCCAGGTGACCAAATTTCGCAAGGATATCGGCAGGACGCAGTGTGCCCCCGCGGGCCGAGCCGGTACCAGTGCCGGCGCCCTGTGCAGGGGCCGGCGGCTTGTCCACGAAGAACGCGTCGAGCGATGCTTCGTGCTCCTTTTGCCTGGAACGCGTCGCCGAGGCCGCCCGAGGGCCGTGGACCGGGGACGTCCCGTCTGTTTCGTTGCCCTCCGAGCCAGCACGGGCGAGCGCCGTCTCGAGATATTCGTCCATGGCGGACTGGAAGAGCGCGAGTTGCTGCTCGCGCGGCGCAAATGGCGTGGCGACGCCGCGACCGGCCGCGCCGTGCTTCGCTGTCACACCGGCCGATCGCAGGCCCTTCTTCTCGTCGACGCCTTGCTCCAGTCTGCCGAGCGCTTGCTGCCATACGCCCAGCGGGCTGTCAGGCGGCGCTGCTTGCGCCTTCCCGGCGGAGACGCTGCCGGTCGAGCTCGCGCCGGTCCTGCCTCGCGCCTCGGGGGCGTTTTCGAGGTGATAAACGGTGCTCTCCAGAAGTTGCAGCACCGCGCTCCGATCGCCAGTCACCTTGTACATGTGCTTCTCCGTGCTCGAAAATCGTTCGGACGCAGGAACTGCCGATGCCGACAAAGCGGCGTCGCCGTCGCGCAGCGCGCCGCTACACTGACTGGATCGCGCGCATCAGGTCAACCAGACCGTTTCCCTGGAAGTACCGCTCGCGGCCGAGATCGGTGGCCGTCGAAAGGAAGATCCGCTTCACTTCCTTGGGCTGGCCGATGAACTCGCGGCGAACCGACAGAAACGCCGCGATCACGCCCGAGACGTGCGGCGCCGCCATGCTGGTGCCGCTGTCCTCCATGTAATCGCAGTCAATGCCGCCTTCGTCCTTGGCGCGCTCACGACAGCGGCCCGCTGCGCATGAAATGATCTTTTCGCCGGGAGCGACGATATCCGGCTTGAGCCGCCCGTCCCCGGTGGGCCCCTTCGACGAGAAGTAGGACACGCCGTAGGTGTGCGGCATGTCCCGGTGCGTGGATCCAACCGAGATGGCGAGATCCGCGTTGCCCGGATCGTTGATCGTGAGTGCCATGCCCATTTTCAGCTCTCCGGTGAATTCGCTTCGCAGCGCCCCGTATCCCGAATTGCCGGCCGCCACGACCACGACCACGCCGGACTCCACCAGCCTGTTCACCTCGACGCAGAGCGGGCTGTGGCCGCACGCGAACCACTCCGGCTCGAAGTCGTTGCCCAGGCTCAGGTTGACGCCGTGCACCAGCAGGTGCCGACCGTGCCCGTTGATCTCCTGGATCTTGGCAAGGGCGGCGAGGACGCTGCTGACCTCGCCGTCGCCCTCGGAGTCGAGCACCCGCATGTTCAAAAGTTTGCATTTGGGTGCCATCCCGGAAATCGCGTCCAGCTTCTCCAACTGGTAGATCGCCTGGCCGTTCTCGGAGCGGCTGCGAACCGCGGCGTTGATCGCGGGCTTGCCGACCCGATTGTTGCCTGCCTTGCGGGCTGCGCCGAATTCACCGGCGATGATGCCCGCCACGTGCGTGCCATGGCCGAACGGATCGCCGGTCGTGTTCCCCTCACCGGTGAAGTCGCAGGCATCGAGCGGCGAATCGAGCGCGACATTCGCGTGCTTGCGGAAGTGTGGGTGCTGCACGTCGATTCCCGAATCCAGCACCGCCCAGACGATGTCGGCCCCGAAGGCCGCGAACGAGGCACGTGCCGCGTCGGCCTTGACCGTGCTGATCGACTTGTTGGTGCAGCGCCGTACCTTGAAGTCGGGCCAGATGTGGTAGATGGCCCGGACAGGGCGGCCTCGCTGCACGATCGTCTGCTTGATCGGGTCGTCGGGATGTCCATCGGCCTCGACGAGCAGGCGAATTGCCGCGGCGCCGAGCCTGGCAAAGACGTACTGCTCGAGGATGCTCTCGCCGTCGCCCGCCGCGTCGATCTTGAACCGCAGACTCTCCCCGGGCTGTGCCCCGGCCGATCTGAGGATGTCGGTGATCTTTTCCTTCACGTATTTTCGCGCGGCAACTCGGCCGCCGGGAAAATCGAGGTTGAGATCGATAATGATGGGATGGATCGCTGGCGCGACTTTCCCGAGCTTCTCGTTCTCCAGGGTGCGCAAGAGCGGGATGGCGATGACGGTCCTGTCCAGTGACTCCGGCACGAAGCCGGGCTGGTTCGGATCGCTCTTGTCGAGAGAGCCTGCCTTCTCCCCCGCCGTACCCTGGGTCTGCCCGGGCGGGGCGGCGCCGGAATTGCGGCCTTTCGGTGTGCCGGGCGAGGATTTTGCGGGGCGTCTTGTGGGCATCTCGTTCACCCGTTCTTCTCGAGGTGAGCGACGATATGCGGAAACACGTCGCGCGCCGCGTTGGCGCCGAAGATGCAATCGATGTGTCCGTAGCCATCGATGACGACCCGGTCATACGGGATCCCGGGGTTCGCTTCGCTCAGCGCAGCCAGCGTGCGCGCCGTGCTTTCGGGAAGGAAGCATTCGTTGAGCGCGCCGTGGATGAAACGGATCGGGAAGCCGAAGTTCGACAGGTGCGAGCGGAGCGCGACCGCATCGTCAGGCAGGTATGCGTCGTCCCCGTTGAAGGCGACCACCTTGCGCTTGCGAATCATCGCCGCGAGATGCTGCAACGAACGCAGATTCGCGACTCCGAAGAGTTCTCCCAGGGTCGCATGCGTGGACGCATTCAACTGCTCGTGGCGGTACAGCGGCGCATACATGAAGCTGATGCGATGGCAGGTACCGCTGTCGCAGCGTTCATCGCGCCGCAACGCCGGGTTGAGGCTCAGCGCCCGATCGTAGAGTTCCTCGAGCAGGCCGGGGTTGCGGCTCACGTCGGCGTTCAGCGCGTCGATGCCGAGCAACCCCAGAATGTCGGGCATGTAGAGCCCCGCGCGAATGGCGTTGGGCAGCGGAGCCGACACGTGGCCGGCGATCTGCGAGAAAACGGCGGATCGAACGTGCGAGAGCCCCGCAGCGAGCGCCATGAACAAAGTGGAAGCTCCGAAGCAGTGCGCGACGACCTGGACAGTGTCGCTGCCCGCGAGTCGACGCACGGCATCGACTGCTGCGGGGTAATCGGCGCGAGCAATCTCGTCGCCGCTGAATTCACTCTGCGAAGCGGGAAGATCGATGCTCGCGCGAAAATCGAGCAGCCACAGGTCGTAGCCGGCCGCGGCAAGGAATTCCGCCAGGTTGGTGCCGATGGTGTCGTGAGTGAAGATGCGGCTCGATACTCCCAGACCGTGAGCGAGGATCACCGGACCTTTGCCACCGGCCTTGAAGCGGGTAAGCCGCAGATCGACCCCGTCTTCAGTTCTTGCAAAGTGGACTTCGGGCGCCGGCAGCCGCAGCGCCCGCCGGGTGCGCAACGTGCCTTCGTCCTGCGCGGCGGGCGGCCAGATTCTCGGCGTACGGTGCGCGAGCCCGAGGTACGTGTCGGCGAGCGCCCCGGCAAAGAACTGCCCGAACTTGGCTTTCGCTTCCAGCGCAGCGGTGATCGTCGGCGCGCGCAGCACCCGCAGCGTGGTCATCTGCACCAGGAAATCGGCTGGGGTGATCCGCAGGATGCCCTTGGCAGCGGCGGTATCACCGCGAGCGATATCGACGTACAACGTAGTCGTGTCGGCCCAGATATCAGGACCCGCATCGTCGCGGACTGTCTTGAACCCGGCGAAGCGATACTGCACCCCGTCGGCGCCGGTCATGGTGAAGCTGTAGCCCATGCGCCGCGTGCGCACCGCGTTGGCGTCGAGCGAAAGCAACCGGAACTCGCCGGCGCTGATGGCGAGCGGCTGGTCCGAAAACAGGGAACAGCGTACCGTGCCAGCCAGGCTCGCGCGGTGCTCCGGATCGGCGAGCAGTGCCGCCAGATCGTCGCTCGTTATCGTGAGGGTGAACTCGCAATCGCCGTTGTTCGCCCGCCCCTGTTCGGCGGCGCCCGCGTAGTCGAGCTCGCCCTGCCACACGAAGCCGCGCATCGTTTCCGTGAACTGGATGCCGACGGGCTGTGCTGCAGCCGAAGCAACGCTCCCCGGCCGGGCATTGGAGGGCAGCGAGTAATCGATGGTCCAGCCCTCGGCCTCGGCGGCGAGCGCCAGCGCGCGCTCCGCCACCGCCGAGATCGTGAGCAGCGGATTGACTCCCAGGGGCCGCGGCATGGCTGCGCCGTCGCACACATAGAGGCCCTGATGAACGCCGCCACTGGAGTCGAACACTCGGCAGGCGTGGTCGATGACGCCGGTATCCGCCGACTCCCCCATGCCGCAGCCACCCAGGGCATGCACGGTGATGAGCCGCCGCCCCAGGAACTCGGTCCAGGCGGGGTTCTTCACCATGACGCCGTCGATCGCCCGCGCGCCTGTCACCAACTGATCCTCCACATGCTTGAACGTGCGCTCGTCCGACAGGCCCGGCCAGCGAATCCGCAACCGGTCGTCGGCCAGCACCATGCGACCATCGCCTTCGTCGTGCGACATGACGAGAAGCACTTCGGTGCGATCGACCGCGCCGTGGTAGGCGCCGAGCAGCAGGCTTTCCGCCTCCCGCAGGGCGCGATCCGGGCGCAGGTGCGCGCCCTCCGGGACCGCGCCCATAGCGGCGCCGGCGGCCATCAGGGCCGGCAACGCGATCGCCAGCGCCCCCGGAAACGAGCCTTCCTCGATTACCGTGCCGGCTGCGAACTCGTCGGTGGCGCGCAGGTCGACCAGGCCGGTGATGCAAGGCCCGACGCGGCGCTCATCGTGCGTCGAATGCAACCCGAAGCCAACCGGGTGAAGCGGGCGGTCCGAGCCGTAGACGAAGGCGAGCACATCACCGTTGCCGCTGCATCGCTCGCCGACGCGTTCCGATAAAGGCAACCCGCGGAGCCTGGAGCGCAGCAGGATCTCGGTGGAGCCGAGCGTCCCGGCGCCCAGGAATACGCGATCGGCAGTGATGAAGCTCTCGGGCGCGTCGAACTTCTCGGCGCCGCTGTCCAGGATCCGGAACCTCACTTTCCAGCCGCCGCCGGCCGGGTCGCGCTCGAGGGCGCGCACGCCGATGCAGGTAAAGATGCGGGCTCCGTGGTTCACCGCATCCGGCAGGTAATTCATCAGCAACGTGTTCTTGGCCGAGACGTTGCAGCCCGACACACAGTTGCCGCAATCGCTGCAAGGCATCTGGACGACGCCCACATGATTGACTCCCGGCTCGCCGAAGTGCACGTTGATCGGTGGACGAACCGCCGGTTGGCCGAGGGCTTCGCCCATGCGCTCGAGGCCGGTGAGCTTGGGCAGTGGCAGGCGGGCCTGCGGATAGGGAGTGGGACGCAGCATTTCAGCCGCCCTTTCGTAACCTGCCCTCAGGCGCAGACCGACGTCGGCCCGAAACGCAGCCGGCCAGGCGGTGTCCGAGAACACCCTCGGGTCGGGCTCGAGCGAGACGTTCGCGTTTACCAGGGAGCCGCCGCCGAGCCCGCAGCCGATGAACGCGTTCAGTTCGTCGTTGACACGAAAGTCGTAGAGCGCCGTGTGCTTGCCGACGTGCCGGTCGGGCAAGTCGATCTGCATCGCGGCTGCCGCCTCCGCGGGCGTGTCGGGGTACTCGCCGGGCTGCAGTTCCTCGCCGCGCTCGAGAAGGCACACGGATAGCGCGCTGCCATCAGCGCGGCGGGCCCGCGCCAGGCGCGAAGCAGCAATCGCACCGCCATATCCCGATCCGATCACGATTGCGTCGTAGTGCGCCTGCATGGTCTCGCGAACTGAGGCGAGGCGGCGAATCGGGCGGGTAGAGATATCCATGATCGGCGATCCACAGAGGAGGAGGACAAAGCCGTTTCACAGGATCGATGACAATCGATCAATAGTGAACCTCGGCGTTGTCGATGACCAGCGATGCTTCGCCCGAGCCGAGCCGTCTCGATCCGGCGCTCGCTACCGATCGGCCACATCGCTGCGGCCGTCGTCCAGGTTTGCGCCGATGCCCTCAGTGCTTCTCACCATCCGCCTTGTTCGCGGCCTCGTTCGCAAGGAACACCGAGGCCGCGCCGTCACCGACAGTCGGCCTCTCGCGACTCGCGTAGCGTCTTGCCGCGCCGGCCTCGGGCATCCAGGTGATTTCGCCCTGTTGCCTGTACAACTCGCCGCTCGCGGCAGCCTGGGACAGTTCAGCGAGTACTTCGGAGCGCGTCTTGCCGGGTCCGCTGAACGCGCCGGCCTCGGGCATCCAGGTGATTTCGCCTTGCTGCCTGTACAACTCGCCGCTGGCTGCGGCCTGCAGTGCTTCGGCGCGCACTTCGGCGCGCGTTCGGGTCGACACGAAGTGGTCGTCGAACGGGATGATTTCCTGCGCCACAACGGTCGCACCGAAGCCGGCGAGCAACGCAGAGATGATGAGCGTTTTCATGATGATTCTCCTGTGGAATGAAGATCGACTCACACCGTCGAGCCGCCCTTGCGGCATCACGTCATGCAGTCACTGAGTCTGTCGTCGTCGGGGCGCGCAGCGTGACGGCTTTTTTTCGCTGCCGGGTATTCCGCGCACGGCTCCAGATATCGATCGCCGAGGAACGCGCGCAGCGTCGCCCGCGCCCGGTGCAACAGCATCCGGCAGTGATCCTGGGAAATGTCGAGTCGCTGGCACACTTCCTCGGTCTCGAAACCGAGTTGCGCGCGCATGGCGAATACCTGTCGCGCCAGGTCAGACAGCCGGGCCATGCATCGTTCCACGGCCCAGTGCAACTGCCGTTCTTCCAGCGCGCGATCGGGCTGGAGGAAGGCCTCGGAGGCGGCGCCGAAGGCGCGCGCGGTGCCATCTGCGGGCTCGAAGCCGTCGTCCTCCGCATCGCCGTCGAACTGGAAGGCCTCCCGGTGCGTCGACGAGCGATGCCAGTCGATCGCCTTGTGCTTGAGAATCGCTACCGCCCAGGTCGTCAGGCTGGCTTCGCCGCGCATCGACGCGTGGCCACGGAGCACCGCCAGGAGGGTGTCCTGGACCAGATCCTCTGCGACGTCCCGGTCCCTGACCAGCAAGCGTGCGTGACGAACCAACCGGGCCCTCAGGGTCGCCAGGCCGGTGTTGTAGCCACTAACCGGTTCTTCTGGATTAACATGATCAATCTCGATGGCATACATGGCTTTGCTCCTGAAACTGCTTGCCGACGAGACCATGCTGAGCGGGTCCGGGTGCATCCGTCAGACGCGAAAGCGGCTAGTCGAGCGGCTACTCACTAAGGGAGTGCGAGTAGCCGGTAGTGCATAGATGACGCTCGAGAGGGATCTGCCATGCGCTGCCTTGTCGTCGACGACCATCCGCTGATCCGCGATGGCACCCGGCTGGTCCTGCGGGACATCGATCCGGCCGTCGAGGTGCTCGAGGCCGAATCACTCGAGCAGACGCTCGAGGTCCTCGGGAGCACCGGCAGAGTCGACCTGATCCTGCTCGACCTGGAGCTCGGCGACAGCCAGGGCATCGCAACGCTGCGCGCCCTGAGGGCGTGGACCGAGCAGAACGAACTGAGTCCCCGGGTCGTGGTTCTGTCGGGGCATTGCGAAGTCGCCCTGGTGCGCGAAGTCATCAACGACTACGGCACGGGCTTTATCCAGAAGGCAACCCCGAACGCGATTTTCCGGCATGCGATCTCGATCACGCTCGAGGGTGGCGTTTACATCCCCGAAATGGTGCTGCACCAGATGGACGCCCCGCACGCCTTCGCGGGCGAGCCGCGCGCGCTGGCGTTGACACCGCGCGAGAGCGAAGTGGCCGCGTTGCTGGTGCAAGGGCTCACGTATAAGCGAATCGCCCGCGAACTCGAGCGGCTCGGCGGCAAGCCGATCTCCGACCACACGGTGAGGGCGCATGTCGGAAACATTGCCTGGAAGCTCGGCGTGACCGAGAACGCAAAGGCCGGTGTCATGGCCGAGATCGCAAGGCAGCGTCTGGTGTTCCCGCCTCGGCGATCCTGAGGTCGCGCACGCTGCGTTGCCGGCGATCCGTATCCGCTGCCCGCCCGCCCGCCGGTGGCGCTGTCAGGCCGGTTGTTCGGCGGCGGCGGTGTGGAGGATCGCGTTGAGCGTCTCGAACAGGCGACGCGCGCCGAACGGCTTGTGCAGGATCGGGTAGCCCGCTTTCACGACCCGTTCCAGCTCCTCGGGCGAGGTATCCCCCGTGATCAGCAAGGCCGGCAGCGCGAAGGACTCGCCGTAGAGCGCCCGCTGGCTCTCGACCAGCATCGCGATCACCTGCAAGCCGCTCTCGTTCTCGGCAAGCCGATAGTCGGACACCACCATCTGCGGCGCGAACTCCGACTCGGCGAGCCCGCCAAGGGCTTCGGCACCGGAGGTCGCGGCGAGCACCCGGCAGCCGAAGTCTTTCAGGGTGGTCGCCAGGCCGTCGAGTGCCAGCGGATCGTCGTCGATCAGCACCACGAACGCGCCCCGAACGTAGTCTACCTGCCCTGTTTTCTCCACTGGATCCACCACTGGCGCCACGCTTCGAGCCCGAGGAACCTCGATCGCGAAGGTGGAACCGCGGCCGGGAGCGGATTTCAGTCGAACCTTCAGACCGAGCAGGTGGGCCAGGTCGCGCACGATCGCCAGGCCCAGGCCCAGGCCCTTGCGACGATCGCGCGCGCGGTTGTCGACCTGGTAGTACTCCTCGAATATCCGACCCTGCTCGCCTGCCGGCACGCCGATGCCGCTGTCGCTCACGAGCACGCGCACTATGCCGCCCCTGAGCCGGGCACGAATGACCACACCGCCGTTCTCGGTGTAGCGCACGGCGTTTTGCCCAACGTTGCGGATGATCCGCTCGAGCAGGACCTCGTCGGATTCGACGTGGCCGCCGTCCGACTCCACGCGGAAAGCCAATCCCTTGGCCTGCGCGAGCGGTCGGATCTGGGTGTCGACGCTGCGCAGCAGGTGGTCCACCGGAAAGACCCGGATGACGGGCTTGATGGCGCCCATCGAGATCTTGGTGAAGTCGAGCACCGCGTTCAGCAGGTTCTCCATTGCCGAGATCGAGTCCTCCATCCTGGCGATGGTGGGCTCCGAAAGGGGGTCGGTACAGGTTCGCCGGAGATGCCCTACGTACTGCAGGAGCGCGTGTATCGGCTGGCGCAGATCGTGGCTGGTCGCGGCGATGAAATTGGTCTTGGATCGGTCCGCTTTCTCGGCTTGCTCTCGAGCCTGTTCGGCAACCGACCGGGCAAACCGTGCCGCTCGCTCCTGCTGCGTCCGTTGCGCCAGCAACTCCTGGTTCTCCAGGCCCAGTTCGATCGCCGTGGTCACAGCGACCTCCTGGCTGCGCGTGTAGACGAGGACCAGCAGGGTGTACACCGCAAACCCGATGGCGAGCAGCACGTGGATCGGGTCCACGAGCCTGAGCAGACCCGTGACGAACACAATCGAGAGCGACAGACTGTAGGCGAGCACGAGCGGGCGGTAGACCGCCTGAGCGCCGGCGCCGCCCATCAGCACCAGTGCAATGCCGGCCAGCAGGAAGGCGTCCTGCTCGAGGGTTGTTCCGGGCAACAGCAGCCAGGACGAACTTCCCCAGCAGGCGCCGGTCATGGCCATGGCCAGCACCTTGGGCGAGGCTGCCGCGATCGCGGCTTCGTCCGAGTGGGCCGCTCTGTTGAACCGGACAGCCAACGCGATGCCGACGAAAAGTACAAGCGAGGTCACGGTAGCCCAGAGGAACAACGGCCATTCGGCCTGGAACTGCCACCCCGCTCCGGTCTGCGACATGCCCACCACGCCGATCGCCACACCGGCGAAGCCGGCCACGGAATTGCGCGGGCTGACGCTCATCGCGGTGCGGATCTTGGTCGCGGTGATCCGGCGGCGAATTTCGCCGTTGCGCGCGTCGAGGTTCACGGTGCTAGTGCCGACCCTGCGAAACGGCTTCAGCAGATTGAACAACTCTGGCTCCCGGGATGCCAATAGTCGGAAGTGCCTGCGCGCGTCGCTACAGGCGGATGTCGAACTTTGCGGCGCTTTCAGGCACGCTCGTTCTGCCCTGGTAGATCCTTCGGCCGTCCTTTTCAACGACAACGATATAGGCGCCGCTTCTGACGTTACCGAAAAGGTACACCCCGGCGGCATTGGTGATAGTCACGATCTTGCCACCCCCAGGGCGGGTGTCGTAGATGCTCACCGTTGCCGAATCGACGCTCCTGCCGCTGGACGTGACGACACCGCCGAGGCTGGCCGCCGCGGCCACGTCGGTCAGGCAGAGAAACGCGACGACGCTAGCGGCCGATCGAAAACTTGCGGAGTTCTTCATCGGAAATCTCCTTTTTGAGTTCAATCCGGTCGGCTCCAGAGTCGGTGACCGGCGGCACGTATTGCACCGTTCGCAGCGTGATCTTGCCCCCGCTCAAGACGGCCGTCTGGTCGTCGATGATCCGCTTGTTGACGATGTACTTGATCCGATAGTGCGCGTCGCTGCGCAGGAGCGGAATGTTGAACTCGAACGCGCCGTTCGCGTCCTGGTTGTGCGTGTAGTCCGGGTCGGCGACGATCAGCATGGAAACGGGATCGTCGCCGGTGTCCACTTCTCCGACTACCGTGGCCATTTCGACATCGGTTTTGGAAAGCGGGTAGATGACCATGAACGCAGCCACGAGAATCAGGACGATCACCGGCGCCTGGGTACTCACTTCCCCGAGCAACGGCAGCTTGAACCGGATGGGCTGCTTCGTTTCTGCATCGAGCAGGACGCGGCGAAAGAACAGCAGCACCATCGTCCCGATGAGCAGCAGGATCCCGGCTGATTGTGTGACCAGCAATAGGGTGTTCATTGTCTTTTCCCCTTGAAACCTGACGAAAAGCAAGTCGACAGCGGGCCAGCGCTCTACTGCGGTGGATCGCATGCCCGGGCCGTGCCGTTTCCTACCTGCTGCGCGAGCGGATGTCCTGAATCGGGAAACGGCGAGAGCTTTCCGACACTTACAACGCCGCCGGCCGTAGCGAAGGTGCCGCCTCCCGCCAGAAAGCAGAAGTTCTCGAACGGCACCGGCGTCGGAAAGCCTCGTACTCCGAAACGGGTGGTTTCGGGCGCGATGTACTCGCCCACCGGCGCGACATACACCCCGGAAGTGAGCCCGCTGGCAAGCTTTTCTCGTGGCCGGGGGTCGATCACGCGCGCCAAGATGTCCCTGCGCACCGCGCGGGCGTCGTCCTTGGCGGGCCAGGTGTTGCGGAACCGGCCGAGTTGAGGCCCGTTGGAGGGTTGCAGACCCGCCGGTCCCGTGAGCGCGGTGCCGTTCTCGTTGCGTCCGGTATCGATCAGCCGTACCTCCACGCGGCGCGACGGATCGGTCGTGAAACCGACGATCAGCACGCGCGTCGTCTCCTCTTGCGGGATGTCGGGGAAACGCTCGCCGAGAGTCCCCTGCAAGGCGGCTTCGATGTAGACGTAGACCGGTTCGGCTCCCGGCGAGGTGTAGATGCCGACTTCGGCCTCCAGTCCGTGCGCGGCGACAACGAAGCCGCCTGACGGGTCGGGAACGATCATGCCGACGTAACCGACATAGTCGCCAACCTGCAGGGGCGCGGGCAGCGCGGGATCGCAGGCCAACGCCGGATTGCTGTTCGCTTGCGCAGGCGCCAGCGGTTCAGCCGCAACGGTGCCGCAGGTAAAGCGCATGTGGTCGGGCGCAGCCGGTCGGTTCTTCGCGGGACACCGGGCATCTGCCCGGGAACGCGGAACGCATACCGGATAGCCCGTTCGCGCGTGCACCGGCGAATTGTCGGGGTCGAGGCTGAAGCGCTCGTCGAGCGGCAGGGCGGCCTTGGCTCCCTCGTCGTTGCGCAGGCCGTAAATGCCCTTGGGGTCGTTGAGCCTCACGCGCGCGCCAACATTCCCACCCTTGGTCCCCACGCGCAGTTCGCCCGAAGCCAGGTCGATCGCCTGGATGAACCCGGCGCCGATATGCAGGGCGCCCTGGCTGATCCGGGCCACGCCGGCACGGTATTCGGTGCCAACGATGTTGCCCAGCAACTCGGCCTCGAAAGGTACCCGCGGCGGGGTGGGATCCGACAGGGCAAGCCCGCTCGAGGGGAGGACCGGGCCGCCGGTGGGGCCGCGAAAGAGGTCCTGCGCGGTGAGGTACTGACCCGGCATGGTGACGAGCAGATTGCGCGGCAAGATCACGGGTATGCCGCGCACCGTCATCGTGGCGGCGCTCATGGAATCGCCCGGATCGGCGAGTCTGAACGCTTCGATCTGACCGATCAGATTGAAAGATGCTGTCTGGGCCGTGGCACTGTCCAGGCCAAAGGCGAGCACCATCAGGAGGCCGGCGCTCACCGCCGTCGATCCCGTTCGCAGCCGCAGGCAGGCATGGCGCAGGACGGGCTCGAGCGGTGGGCGTTGCGAGGAGTGGACAGGGAACGGGATCATGTCAATCTCCCTTGGGCGAGGCGCCAGGGGCGGTGGGCGGAATCTGTACCAGGTGCGGCTCCCAGCCGTAGCGACGGCTGCGGCTGAACTGAAGAGGCACGCCAGGCGGTAATTCGAAGCCGCCCAGGCGCCCGAGTTGATCGAGGAGGGAGCGTTCGTGCAGGAACGCCCCGGCGCGGCTCAGCAACTCCACGCCCAGTTGCCCGGCGAGCTTGCCCAGGCGGTACCACAGATCGACGCGTTCGCCCGATGCACCCGCATCGAGAAGCATCGCGGGCAGGGGCAACACCAGGGTCTGCGACCATCCCGCGGGCACCAGGGGTTGCACCACTGCGGCCGATGCCAGGGTGTAGCCGATGCAGCCGGTGAGCTCGCCATGCAGCGACGCGGCCAGGGATGGATCAACGGCTTGCCAGCGAATCGATGGCGATGCATCGGCGAACTGCCAGCGGACCGATAGTGGCGTCTCGGCGAACTGCGGCCGGGCCGACGGCGATTCCGCGGGGAGCGGCGAGTCGGCGGCGCGCTGCGCGACGGCGATCGCCGGTCCGCCGGGGCAAGCCTGCAACGCCTGCGCAAGGGCGGCGTACTGCAGCGCCACGGGAGGCAGCAGGTCGGCAGACCAGCCGCCCGGTGCGGGAGGCTGCGACCGCACCACCAGGCTTGCGACGTGCGCCAGATGGGCAGAAGCCACCTCGCGCTCGGCGTTCGCAGTGTCCTCGTTCCACAGGCCGCCCACGAGCGCGTAGACCGGGAGGGTGCGCAGCATCACGAGCGCGGCGTGGACACCGATCGTGCTGTCTTGCGCGTGCAACGCGATGCGCCGGCCATGCACCCCGCCGGTCGCGTTGACCCGCGCAAAGACCGAGCGAAGGCCCTCGAGCAGCGATCGGCCTGTACCGGAGGCCACGCCGGTGAGCGGAAGAATCACGCCCAGGGCAACCTCGGTGTCGGTCACGCCGGGTGCCAGGTCGCCCTCGCCTCCCAGGCGCTGCAGATAGTCGAGCAGCGCCTCGGCCTCGTCGGTGCGCAAGGCGAAACGCGGCATTGCCGGGTCGAGCGGGCGCCCATCGCGCCCCTGGCCTTGCAGGATCGCTGCGAGAACCGCCTCGCGCGAATCGAACGCCGGCAGGCCCTCGCGTGGCTGTGCCAGGGCGTGCCAGCGCAGGGGCGGCGCAACGCTGCCCCCTTCGCGCCCGCCATCTCCGGTGGCTCCATGGCAGCGGGCACAGGCCGTCAACTCTACTGGCAAACCGGACACGGTCGCGCGATCGCCGTGCACAAACGGCTGCAGACCCTGGTAGAGGCCACGCCCGTGCTGCGCCCCGTCTTCACCGGCAGATGCAGACAGGCAGGCGCCAGCCACGAGCGCGCCGACGACGATCCTGCGCACGGTGTTCACGCGAGCTCCCTGGCCAGAAGATCGAGCAGCCGGTCGGTCGGGGCAAGCGCACTTGCGCGCGTCCACCGGCGCCGGGCGGCATCTCCGATCCACAACAGCGAGGTGTGCTCGGCCGGCTGGTCCACGGGCGCATCGAAGGCGGTCCACACGCGCGAGAGCGCGCGCGCATCGCCGGTCAGCATCAACCAGCCGGATTCGCGGCCCAGGCGCACCGCGAAGCGCTCGGCATACTCGCGCAGCGCCTGCGGCGTATCGCTCAGGGGGTCGAGGGTGATCGACAGCAAAAGCGGCGCGTGCTCGCCGGACCCGGCAGGCGCCGCACGAAGACGACGCTGCAGTTCGCGCAATGCCGCGGTCTGCGGCGGGCACAGGCTCGCGCAACCGGTGTAGAAGAAGCTGACCACGGTGGGTCCCGCGAACAAGGGGCGCAAGGCGTGCGGCTGCTCGGTGTGATCCAGCAGTTCGACATCGGGCACGCGCGGGCCGGGCGAGATCCAGCGACTTTGCGCGAGCGCGGACGCCGCCGACAGCAATGCGCTCGAGCCGGCCAGCGCGAGGAATTGTCGGCGCTTCATGGCGACAGGGGGCGCACGCCGGGACCCGGGAAATCCGGCGCACCGACACTTGATGGTGCCGGTCGCGTTGCTGTCGCGGTGTCGCCGGTCGTCGCGCCGCCCAGCGCGAGGCTGGCGACGCGGCCCTGCAGGTAGGTCAGGTTGCCGCTGGCGCTGCCCACCAGAAGTTCGTAAGTTGCCGCGCGCGGCACGGACAATTCCACCGCATAGCGGCCTGCTCCAGGCGCGGTTTCGCGCAGCCCTGCGCGGCGTTGCCAGCCCGAGTGCTTGTCGAAGACGAGCAGGATCAGGTCTCGCAGGTCGCTCAGGGGGGTGGATGCCGCACCTGCGCGCGCCACCTGCAGATTCAGCTCCAGTCGGTAGCGGTTTTTCTCCAGCCGATCGACCTTCACCAGGCGCGCCTGCACCGCTTCGTCCAGGCTCGCCGTGCGCGTCGACACCGGTGCAACGAGCGCGAGGCGATCACAGGCCGCGAAACGCGGACCCACGCCGCTCACGATCAGCTCGTAGCGCCCGCCTCGCTCGTGCCGCACCGTGGCCACGAACTCCCCCGGCGAAACTTCGCGCGGCGCCAGGTCGAGCACGGCCACCGCAAGAGCGGCTCGTTTGTAGTTCGAATAGCTGCCGACCGGAGCCATCATGCCCTCGGCGTACTGGTAGATCACCGCATCCTCGGCATTGGCGAAGAGCAGGCCGCTACCCGCAGGCGAAATCGCGGCGTGCTCGAAACCTTGCGTCACCTCGTTCACGGGCGCATTCGCCGGCGTTCCCAGGATCACCTCGACCGGCTGGGCGCGCCCGGCACGCAGTTCGGCGAGCGACCACAAGGTCGCGCGAGCGTGCGCGCTGCTGATCGCGTATGCGAAGCCGGTCGTGACGGCAAGATCCTGGATCTCGACGGGAGCCGTCGATCGCGCTCGCAGTTCCCCGGAGGCGAGGTCCACCAGGCTCATGCGGGCCTCGCCCACCGCGAGCGCGTAGCGCCCCTCGTCGAGCAGAACCATGCGAATCGGCGTGTGATCGAGCCGTATCGGCCGATCGACACCGCCGCCCGGCTGGAGAAACGCCAACACCCGCTCGTCCTGCGCGACGATCCGATCGGCGAGCGCGCTATAGAAAACCCGTATCGCTGCCCCGGCGAGTTGCCACGTTTGCACTGCCTGGGGCGTTGCTGATTCGCCCTCGCCGAACCATTGCCAGCGGCGAACCTTACCATCGCGGTGAGTGCTCAGCACCATCGTGCCGTCCTTCGTGGTCACGGCGTAAAGGGCGGCGATCCCGGGCGCCGCAGTGATCCGCAGTTCGGCTTGCGCTTGCGCGAGATCGAGATGAGCGACGCTTTGCAACCCCGGCAGGGACAGCAGCAGCTGCGACGAGCTGCGGTCGTAAACCGGCTCGGCCTGCCCTGCCGCGCCGAAGGCGTTGGCCGGCAGGTCGATGCTTCGTGCGATGCGCCGGCTATGGGTGTCGATGACCACAAGGCGATCCGGTGATGCGGTGCGAACCCACAGTTCCAGCCGCTCCGGCAGATGCAGCCAGGCTCGCGGGGTGCCGGGCAGCTCGACGATTGACTCGAGCTTGGCATTGTTCAAACCCACGAACGGATTGATGAAGGCCACGCTGTGGTCGGTGTTCAGCGTGACGATGCGCCAGGTGTTGAGATCGACGTCTGCGCGCCGACCGATGCCCTGCGTGGCGAGCAGCCTGACTTTGTCGCTGCAGTTCACTTCGTTGTCCGACAGCGCGTCGCGCTTGCGCTGCAGCCACGCCGCGATCTGCCCGCTGCGATAGCGCAACGGGGCTTGCGTGATGCTGTCCTGCAGATGCAGGCTCAGCCGGCCCAGCCCGGCGCCCTGCGCTTCGGGCAAAGGCTCGTAGCGCCAGTCGAGCAGCACGCCAGCGTCCTCAAAACGGCCCGCCTGAGCCTGTGCCTGCGGGGCTTCCACCGCCGACGCTGCCTGCTGCGCGGTCAATGTTTGCGGCATCAGCGCGGTGACGAGCGAGCCCAGCGCGGCGAAGAGCATAGGCAGGGCGGCGACCCACCTGCGCTTCGGAAAATCCTGGTCGCCGGCCGGCTTGCCGGATCGAATCCCGTCGAATGCGAGGGCGCGAATCATGGCGGGTGCCTCACAATTCGACGATCAACTCGGAGAGCGCGAGGCTCAGGAACCTGCGATTGCCCATCAGGCTCGCATCGAAGCGCACCTCGAGAATGCGGTCGCCGGCTTCGGCCCTCGCCCCGACAAACGGCGCGGTGACTGGCGCGCCGTGTGCGACGGACTGCCCCGTGATCCCCTGGCCCAGGACGAAATGCTGCCATGTGCCCTGGTCGCTTTCGAGCCCGAGCCACATGTAGCCGAACAGCGGCTGGCCGATAAAATCGGGGTCCGTCTCGTTGCGGGGGCTGACGGCGAGCCAGGCGCCTGCGGCGCGTACGCCTTGCGAGAAGCGCAACCGGATCGCGGCCTCGCTTGCTTCGGTGGCGGGACTCGCGTCACGGGCGACAAGGATTGCGTCGTCGGCCCGGAAATTGCAATCGAAATCGGAACTGCCGCATCGACGGCTCCTGACGACGGGTCCGGACTCGTTCACCGTCAGGGAAACGGTCCCGTCTAGGGAGTAGAAACCTTCGACTCCCGAGACGATGCGCTCGGTCGACACCGCAGTGCCCGTAACCGGGTCGCGCTCGTCCCAGCGCTTGCGTAGCGGCGCACGGAACCCGGAAGGCTCGAACAGCTGGACATGAGGCATCGCTTCTCTCCGTCTTCAGTCTTTCGGCGTGTCGTGGGGCCCGGGCGCGACCCGAAGCAAGGCCCACAGGCCGCCGTCGAACAGGAACGAGGCCTGGCTGCGGATCAGGTAGTCCATCGGGACGGCGCCAGCGCCACCGGCGGTGAGCTCGAGGGAGACGCCCATCATCGGCCCGAAGGCGTTGTAGACCCCCTGCCGGATGCTCGATCCCTTGCTGGCGTCGAATCGCGCGGAGTCGGCTGCCCAGGGATACGGGTTGAAGGAATGCCCGCCGATCGCCAGGCCCTGCTGGCGCGTGTGGCCGCCGGGGTGCACGAAGTGCAGGCGCACGCGCTCGCCCGCGCGCGCCTGCAGCACCGGCGTCTCCGGATCGCATCGATGCCCGAGCGCGGGGACCGGCACGATCCCCGCGGCGCAGACGATGGCACCGGCACCGTTGCGCGACTCGGCCGAGCTCAGCACGTCGCTGTAGTCCATCTCGTTGCGCTCCGGAAAGCCGATGCTCGGATCCTCGCCACGACGGGCCCAAAGCGGCTCCGTCTTGTAGTTGAAGGCCTTCATGCCGTAGTCGTCCGGCTCTTCGGCGCCGGAAAGATCGCGTACCGGCAGGTCTCCCTGGGTCGCGCTCACCGCGTCTTGCACGACCAGCACATGGTCGACGTAGCGGTACGCTGCCCGGCCGTTGCGTTCGGGCACGCAGATTTCGGCGCTCACGCCACCACCGGGCGAGTCCAGGCGCGCGAACCGGTTGTCTTTGCAAACACCGGAGCCCTCCGGCCCGATGATCACCGCGCCGACGAGGCCGTGAGCCGGGTGCTTGACGGCATCGCCGAAGCTGCGGATCGGCAGAGCGCCGAATTCCACCGCGCGGCGGTGCTGCCCGAAATCGAGCGTGCTCCAGAGGTAGCGGCCCTCGCAGCGCTCGACATTCGCGACATCGCTGTCACCCGGGCGGCAGGCCGGCACGAGAGTGCCCTGGCGTCGTGCAATGGAATCGCGCGGCTGTGGCGGGTGTTTTCGCAGGTCCGGTGCGATCCGCGCCGCCCCGTTCAGGGCCACATTGCTGCCGTCGCCCCAGACCGGGTTCTGCGTGAGCCGTGGCACCGACATCCCCACTGTGCTCGACATCCGGAACTGGTTGAAGTTGAAGCCGTCGGTGATCATCGGCAATCCGTTGTGATAGGCCGCGTATTCAGGCAGCGGGAGGGCCGGATCCGTACTCGCCGCTGGCCCGTCGGGGAGGCGGGGCAGCAAGTGGTTGCGCAGATACACATGCAGGCACTGCCCGGCGGCGGCACGCAGAACCAGCGGCTCGATCGGGCGCCCGGCGGCGAACCGGGCACGCAACTCATCGAGCGTGCCGGTGTGGCCGCGCTCGTTCTGTGCCTCGGCTTCGCGGCGTTCGCACTCCTCGCCGTCGGCGCAGTCAGCCTCGCGATTCAGCACGTAGACGATCGCTTGCGCGTCCAGGATGCGGTGTCGCGTGCTGTAGTTCAGGCCCGAAGCGCCGGACGTGTCGCAGTTCCCGAGCAACTGGCACACGCGCGCCACGCTCACATCGAAGAAGCGGCGCGATGCTTCGGTGCCGTCCTCGTGAGAGCAGATACCTTCGATCTTGTCGACCTGCATGGCTTTCGGTGGCGCGGCAATAATCGGCGCCAGGCCGCCGTTGCTCGCCACCACGGGCGTGCCACGGTGTGAATTCGCGCCTGGCAGGGGTCCGAGGCCTGCGCTGGTGAAGACCGCCGACGCCGGCTTCGGTGGGAAAGACTTCGACACCGAGAGCGCCTGCGCCAGCTCGTCCGGGTTCTCCGGCGCCCGGAAGCTGCGCAGCACACCCCACAGGCCGTCCCAGAGCTGGTCGACAGACGAGCCGAAGTACAGATGGTCGGTATGCGGCATGCCGCGCGGATCCATCAGCACGTCGAACTCGAAGTGTTCCGAGATCCCGATCGGCTGCGCGTTGGTGAATCCGGAGCCGTTCGAGCCGGGAATTCGCCGCCATTTCACGCCGTTCATCGTGAAGATGTGCTGTGCCTCCTGCGCGCCCTGGACCAGGCGGATCTGCACCGGGTCGCCGTCGAAGGCCGGCAGGATCGGAGTGGCCGGATCGCCGAACACGCGCCAGGGTTCGAGGCGCGCGATGCGTCGCCGGCAGCCGGGAGCATCGTGAGTCGCCTCGGGCAACTGCGTCTTGTCGTACAGGGCGCAGTTAAAGTCGCGTCGCCACTGCTCCACGTCCCTCAGTGCTTCATCCAGTCGGGTCTCCCAGCCGATGGAGCGCAGCAGGTCCCGCGTCGCCTGGCTCACCTGCGCTCGCACCGGCGACCTGGCCAGTTGCTCGTCGCGGCGGGCGTGCACGTCGGTGCTGAAGGCGTTCGCCATATCGCCCAGGCAGTCCTGGTCGCCCGCTCGGCACGCCTGATCGGAGAATGCGCGACGCTGGCTCTGGCGGTATTCGAAGCCGCCGAGCCGGGCCAGGGGGTCGCGGGCCGAATCCCGAGGATCTTTCGCGGTGGCATCGCTGATCCGCAGCGCCACCGGTTCATGCCGGTAGTTGACATACTGGCTGCCCGGGTCCTCGCTGGAGATGCCGAGCGGGCGCGCCGGAGTGAAGGCCACATGACGATGGCCGAAGCGGATGGCCGAAGGGTCGCGCATGCCGGCGGGCTCACCGCGCGATTCGGGGTTGATGGGTTCGAGCGCGGTGTTGTAGGCGATCCCGAAGTCCGCGATGGCCAGCGCGAACTCGCGGCGGGTCTGCTCGTTGGGCACGCTGCAAGGCGCCTTCGCCTCACTCTTCCGTCGGTTGCGTCCGAGCTCGGGTTGCAATGTGTTCGAGTCGCCGTCGCGCGCGCAATCCGGCGCGATGATGTTGGCCAGGGTCGCGGTCGGGCCGCCGTCGCTGCGCAGGCGCAGCGGCTCGCGTGGCTCGATGTCGCTCAGCACGTGGTCGCGCTCGCGGCGTAGTTCGGGCCTGGTCGGTCGCGACAGGTCAGACCCGCCGATCAGCTTGTCGCACAGCGTCGAGCGTGCGAGGGCTCCCGGTGGGAGTTCGCAGCCGAGCGTGGCGGCGCCGGCCTGCTGCGCGCCCGCCAGGCGCAGGTCGTCGGCGCCGATCGCGGCGTTGACTCTCGTCCACACCGAGTTCGCCGGTTCGATCACCAGCGCCGCGTACAGCCCGTGCTGCTGATGGGAACTCGGCCCCATGTGATCGTGGGTGAATACCGTGCGCAAGGTGTTGTCCTTGCCCTGATGGTTCACGATCGGGTCGGCCCACCAGCGCTGGGTGGTGCGCTGCGCGCCACACAGCGGGTGCTGCTCGTGGAGGCGATTCCTGTACTGATCGTCGCTTTCGGCGCGGTCCTGTGGCGGGCACAAGCCGCGCGCGAGCAGGCGACCGTACATCGGGTCGTTCTCCTTGCCGTGGGCCGCCTCCCAGATGTCGCCGCCAGGGCGAAAGAGCGGATGCGGCTGCGGAACGAGCTTTTGCGCGGCCGTCTTGGCGCTGCCGTCGGCGTCGCGCGTGCGGTTGTAGGCAAAGATGCGGTCGCGGACCTCATCGGGCGAGAAGGTCGCGTCTTCGTAGTTCCAGCCGTTGCCCGAGCCGTCGCTGGAGGTGACGTCGAACTTCACGAGATGAATGTGCTGTCCGATCGTGTCGGTAGGCGTGTACACCTGGAAATCGTCGGCATTCAGTGCGCCGGGAACGAAGTTCGACGACTTGAAAGTGATGCAGTCGCCGGAGTTGGCGCGGAAGAACAGCGGCTCCGGCAGGCGCGTGCGCGTGGCGGGGTCGATGATGTCCTTGATGTCGTCTTCGAGGATGATGATGCGCCCCTGGGGATCGAGCCAGCCGTGCCGGTTGTAGGTCAGCTCGGTCTGGATGAACGCGGCGCGATAGTCCCGCCGGGGCGCCGCATCCGGGCAGGGATTCGCATACGGCGCCCCCGGCGCCCGCGCTCTGCCGTTCACCCGGAAAAGCGCCTCGCCTTCGCGCGCGCGCTGCAGGTCGATGGTGGGTGCGAACTGCGTCTTGTAGGCAGCCGTTTCCTGCCACCAGCGCGGATGTGGGGGCGTTGCATTCGATACCGGGGTCAGGCCGGGCGCGACGAGATTTCCCTCATGAAAATTCATCGCCGAGCGTTCGCTCGTCGTGCCCCCATGAGGCAGGGTCTGCAGGGCGAGCGTGTTCCATTCCGCGGCGAATGCCGTCAGCGAGACCGGATCCTGCTGAGCGACTCGCCGCGCGATCACCTGCGCCACCTTGCCGCCGGTGCCCAGCGCGCGCTCCCGGACAGCGGCATCGACGCGTGCGGTGGCGAGCGTGCCGTCGATGACCACGTGACGCGGCAGCCCGCCGTTGACGACCTTGTCGGGCGGCGGCTCGGCCGTGTAATCGGAACTGTTGTAGGCCGGATCGAGCACGTCCATGTCCAGCACCGGCTGTGGCGGGCGGTGGCCGGCGACTCCCGGAATGTAGAAAGGATAGCCGCGGAATTCGGCGGTGGGCAGCGGGGCCAGCGCCTGCCCCGGGATCGGCACCAGCGCGGGGGTTTCGATGCCTCCCTTGATGCCCGCCGCGGCATCGGCCGTGACCTCGGCATCGGGCAGGTTGCGCCAGCGTGGATCGTTGCCGGGGCCCGCCGCCTGGTTGGGGTCGTACAGGCCGTGCGCGCCGTCCTCGAAAGTGTCGTGAACGCGCCAGAGCTCCCACATGCCCTGCGCGAAGTGCGGGTAAAGGTGGCAATGGAAGATCGAGTCGCCCGGAGTCAGGTTGCGATTGCCCCCTCCCCCGAACTCGATCCCGTAGCTGAACGTGGCGCCGGGCGAGATGGTCTGCGAGTCGAGATAGGTCGAGTCAGGGTCGCTGTCGTCGAGCACCCACTGGTGCGCGTGCAAATGAAAGACGTGCGTTTCTTTCGGGCCGGCGTGCAGGTTGCGAAAGCGCACCGGATCACCGAGGTAGCTGTGGTGCACGTTGGACGGATCGTCCTTGTAGCGCGCGCCGATGGGGCGCGTGCCTTGCTCGTTGAACGCCAGGATCAGGGCCGGATCGCCGTTCGCCCAGGAGCTGAGGAAAAACTCCTCGGCGCGGCACTCCGGGCAGTGATCGGCGGGGCCTACCTTGCGCTGCAAGGGCGTGGACATCACCAGCGAACCCATGCTCGAGGCGCCGTAGTTGATGCCCATGCCGTCCCTGATGTAGAAGAGCGGGTTGTCCTCGTCGTCCAGTTCCGCGAAGGCCTGTTGCGCATGAATCTCGTCATGGAACACGACCGTGAATTCGCGAAACGAGCTGCCGCATGAGTCGCCGAACATGTGGCGAGCCGGGTCCTTGCATTGCGGCGCGTCGGCGCCCTTGCCGGGCCCTTCCGGCATCACGATCAGCGCGTTCAGGTCGCTGTGCACGATGCGATTCGCCGCGTCGAGAATGGCCAGCACCGGCCGTTGCTTGCCCTCGACCACGGTGGTCTTCTCGTAATCGATCGTCGTCCCCGGATGCCTCCCGTCGCTGCCGGGGCGCTGGATCGACCGCATCTGCTCGTGCGTGACTTGCGAGCGATACCAGCGCGACCCCTTCGGCTCGACGTTGACTGCTGCGAAGAGGCCGAGACCGATCTGTCCACCGTCACCCTCCCCGCCTACGGGAGCCGCCGCCGAGTACGCCAGATAGGTGCCTTCCTTGACGGCGCGCCAGCGGGTCACCACTTTTTGTCCGGGCTTGGCCAGCGACCCCTTGTCGAAGGAAGCCATCGTGGCGCTCGAGGTGCCCCGGTTGAACACCAGCCCTTGCTGCTCCGGCAAGCCGACGTTGCTGCCAACGCCGCCACAGGCAGCTCCGACCGGGCACTCGTCTCTGGCGACAGGCGCAAGCTCGAGCCCGGCGATGTGAAAGGAGGCGGTGCGAGTGGCCGGTGAATCCATGCTCACCTTGTTCGCGCGCACCAACTCCCTCGAAGTCGGCGTGCCGGCACGAGCCTCGACGTGTGCCGGCAGCCGGCCGTCATATTCCCGCGGCAAGCCCCCTTCCTCCTGCCACTGCGGGGCGAGCATGTTTTCGAGCGCCACCACCAGGCAGTCGCCCTCGTTGACCCGCAGCACCAGGGGGCGTGGCCGCTTGTCGGGCCGCAGCATCGCGTTGCCGGGCGTGGCTGCCGCCGACCCGTCGGCAGCGACCACGTCGTCGCGCAGCGCGAACATCATTCCGCCGGGCACGAATGCCGCGAACCGGTTCAGCAGATAGGCCTGCTCGATCGCGACGATATCGGCGCGCACTTCCCGGGCGCAGGCAGCGGCTTCGGTCGGCGCGGACGGCTGAGTGGCGCATCCCGAAAGGTACGCTGCGAACAGGAGCGCGATCGGGACTGCGCGATGCTTGCGACGCGGCGACAGGATCGAAGGACGGCGTTGCACCTCGCAGGCTGTGCGGTCCTGGCGGACAAATGCGGCGTTCAGGCTCATCGCTGCAATCCTCGTCGACCCTGCCGAGCCAGATGGCTCGAGGATCATCTTCCGGCAGCGACCTCGGAGATGCCAATAGTCGGAAGCGAGTAGACAACGCACGCCTGCCACCGCCGCGCAGCGCGTGCAGACAAACGGCATCTGCACGAGCAGATCCCGGTCAGGGCTTAACGTGAAAGAAGCCGCTTCGCAGGCGAGCGATGGCCTGACCTGTGAAGGCCATCGTTCACGCCAGGATTTGTGCGCCGCCTCCGTATGCCAGTCCCCGTGGTCAAGCGGGCGTCGACCGGCAAGATCTCGATGGACAGCGCGGTGCGCGGCATCCTGCCATTCCTGCTGGCGCTGATCGTCGATCATCGCTCATCGGTCCGCTCCCCCACCCTGTCCGATCGAGGTTTCCGACGCACCGATCCGCCGCATAGAACGGGACCAGAACAACGGTTCGTGCACACGGCCACGATCGAATCCACTGCGATGATGGCGACGATCGAGCGAGTGACCGCTGTTGTCGTAGCCGGGCCGACACCCGCGGCACTGCGGCCGGCGCGCAAGCCGCAGTGGCAACCAATCAGCGCGACAAGAGCGCCGAACACGAAGGCTTTGAGGCCTCCCGGTGCGAAATTCGCCCCTCCGATGGCCTGCTGGGTTTCCACCATGTAGGCCGTGACCGAGATGTTCAACACAGGCGTTGCAACCAGTGTGCCTCCCGGAATGCTCAGCACGCACGCGGAGACATCAATTCGCGCACCGACTGGGATCTGCTTGGCCCGGCGAATCGCACTTCGTCAGCGGGCTGCGCGCATAGTGGCAGACTCGCCGTCCTGGAAGAGCCGATCCGCTGCGCGAGATGCGTGATCGGCTGAGTCCACTGGATCGGGTCGTCCCGGGGCGCGCAGCGCCCGGGGCATTGGGACATTCGTTAGCGAGCGTCCTGAGAAGGGGGAAAGCAACTGACTTGCGAAACCGGAGAGCCGGAATGAACGAGCAACACGCAAGCATGGGCTCGAGGCCATGGGCAAAGCTTCACGTGATGCTGTTCGCCCTTCTGCTGGCCGCGCACCTGGCGTTGCAGGGTGCGCAGGCACAAGGGCTCTTGCCGGGATCGTCGAACGGTGCCGAGTCGGCGGAGCAAAAGGCGAGCGCAGCGCAGCCGGATCCCTACGGACGCGAAACGCCGCGCAGCCTGGTGTCAGGCTTGCTGGCAGCGTTCGCCGCCGGTGACTACGAGCGCGCCGCTCAATTCCTCGAGCCGACCGACGACCAGAAGGCTGCCGGTCGAAGCGCGAGCGCACAACTCGCCAGACGGCTCCAGCATCGGCTCGACAATGGCGGCTCGCTGTTCCCT